>ERZ808286.182-NODE-182-length-48302-cov-3.856115_pt1 | contig 48302 bp, 39 predicted proteins | sample MGYA00521276_ERZ808286 | MGnify/ENA primary metagenome ERZ808286 (study PRJEB31516, sample SAMN03275607) | gut metagenome | biome: mammalia-associated habitat; material: feces | host: Papio cynocephalus | place: Kenya | collected 2012-08-01 ... | reverse complement strand
CCGCGCCGGGTATCCAGCAGCGGCATGTCCAGCACCACAATGTCGATGCCCTTCTCCTTGGTGAGCAAGCGCCACTGCTCCAAGATTTCCGCGTAATTGCGCCCCAGGCGGTCGATGCTCTTGAGATAGAGCAGATCGTCTTTTTTCATCTTCCGCAGCAGCTTCTGATAGTGCGGGCGGTTGAAGTCCTTGCCGGACTGCTTGTCCATGTAAATCTGCGCCTCCGCCACGCCGGCTTCCCGCAGGGCAATCACCTGCCGCTCCGCATGCTGCTCTTTCGTTGAAACGCGAATATAGCCATAGGTCTTCATCACGCGCATTCCTCCTCACGCGCCCAGGAGCGCCCGGCGGGTTTGGAGCCAGAGCTCCCAGTCGGGGGCTTGACCGCGGCGCTCGGCGGCTTCGGCGGTCATGGCGCAGAGCAGCGCCAGCCGGTTCATCCGCAGCCCTTTGAGCTCTTTGAGAATGGGCGGGGGGACGCTCTGCACCGGCAGCCCGGCCGCCGCCGCCACCGCCAGAATATCCGCCTCGGGGATCTGCCGGGGCAGGCGCACGGCAATGGCGCGCTGCACAATCTGATCGAGCAGCCCCGCATCGGGCCCCTGAAGCAGCCCCTCCTCCACCACATCGGTGCCGCAGAGCACCAGCCCGCAGCGCGTGCGGTCGTAAGCTTCGCGGATAATCTCCACCACCCGGCGCGTCTGCGTGCGCGTGGCAGAAACCACCAGCTCGTGCAGCTCATCGACAATGAGCAGCGTGCGCGGGTTGAGCGCGCCCAGAAAGGTTGGGGCGTGTTAAGGGTGAACTCGGGGCGAGTTCATACAAAAGTCGGGGCAGGTTTTGATTGTTTCGGTATGGTTGTGGAGGTGGTTGAAGTTGGAGTCCAAAAATGTATAGGTTGTGAATTAGCCTGTTGTAATGGATGTGTTATAATAAATGGTCATGGATTGGACAGTATTGAAGTCTTTTTGTTCGCTACATTCAACGCCTGGAGATGAAGGCGCGGTTTTTGATGCGCTAGCTGCGCGGTGGGAACTACAGGGTTTGGACGTTTCGCGTTTGGGGCGATATGCCGTGTTGGCAGAGCCTGCGGTACGGAAAAAAGCCGATTCAGTGCTGTTGGTTGCGCATGCGGATAGCCCGGGGTTCGTGGTGAGTGTGGTGATGTCGGCTATGGAACTGAAGGTGTTGGCGTTGGGAGGCATTTCGCCGCAGAATGCGGAGTTGGTATTGAAAGTGGGGGGGCGTTTGGTCTCGGCATACGTGTATGCACCGGAAGATTCGGCGGCCTGGTCCCGCCGGGAGCCATTGCAGGTGATTTTGTCGGAGCCCTGTCCAGATGTACGTCAGGGCGATCGTCTGTGTTGGGCATTTGCGTGGCAGGAGGATGATGAGCAGATACACTCGCCGTTTTTGGATAACCGGATTGCATGTGCTTTGGTGGCAGAGTGGTATACTCGGTATACGCGTTTATTGACGGAATGTAATGTTCTGTTGGCGGCTACGGCGATGGAAGAGGTAAATGGGTTTGGAGCCAATGTTCTAGCACGTCAGGTGCATGTAGACGCGGTGGTGGTATTGGATGTAACGTATACGAACGCGGAACAGGGTGTAGTATTGGAAGGTGGTCCGGTGATCACGCTTTCGGATGCATCCGTGTTGTTGTCGCCATTGGAACGGGATCAGTTGTCGTCTTGTTCGGTGCCATTGCAGACGGAGGTGTATAATTTTTCCGGTACAGATGCGCGGGCATTCCCGGCTATGGGGGTGCCGGTTCCGGTTGTTCCTGTGCTTCTCCCGACGGAGGGGAATCATGGACCGATGGAATGTATCGCCAAACGAGATTTGGAGGCGTGGCCGGGCGCAGTGGCCGCTGTGGTGAGATGTTTGCTTCGGCAGGCTTGAAGAAGGAGGACATGATGAATCCGCTTGAAAATATTCGGGTGGTACTGGTGGGTACGCTTTATTCTGGAAATGTGGGTAGCGTGTGCCGAGCAATGGCGAACATGGGGTTGCGGCATTTGACGTTGGTGGCGCCGCGTATTTTGGATGGATGGGAAGAGGGGCGTCGATTGGCGGTGCATGCTGTGGATATTTTGGATGCTCGCCGGGAAACGGAGACGCTGCAGGAGGCGTTGGCGGAATGTGTAGCCGTGGTAGGCACTACGGCGCGCGGTGGATTATATCGTGCTACGGTTCAAACGCCGCGAGTGCTTGCGCCGGAGATCCTGCGATTAGCGGCACAGGGGGCGGTGGCGATTGTTTTCGGGCGGGAGGATCAGGGATTGCATAACGATGAGATAGCGCAGTGCACGCATCTGATCCGGATTCCTGTAGATGAACGTTATCAAAGTTTGAATCTTGCACAGGCATTGTTGATCGTGGCGTATGAGTTGTATACGGCTACCGGTGCTTATGTCAGCCCGGTGGAGGAAGCGGTTTCGCTTGCCTCGCAGGCTACGAAGGAGGCATTGATGGGCAAGTGGCGTCAGGCGATGCTCGATATTGGGTTTATGGATAGGCAGAAGGCGGATCATATGATGCAGGGGTTCCAACGGATTTTTTCTCGAGGTGTACGGACAGACCCGGATGCACGGATTATGCTTGGTGCTGCGCATCAGATGAGCTGGGCTGGAAAACAGGCTGCCGCTGCAGCGCGTACCCCTGAAGGCTAATGAAAGCGGAGTGTGTATAGTCATGGAGAAACAGATTCATTTTATCGGTATTGGCGGGGGTGGGATGAGCGCATTGGCGCAGGTGTGCTGTGATAGGGGGTGGTGTGTGAGCGGTTCGGATCGGTTGTTTGCCCAAGGGGGGGAAACGCCGGTGTTGAGTACGTTGCGCCGCGAGGGAGTTGAGCTTTTCCCGCAGGATGGATCCGGAGTAACAGCGGAGAAGACGGTGGTGTATTCTACAGCCATTGAGGTGGACAATCCGGATTTAGTGGAGGCGCGGCGTGTTGGTGCGCGCGTATTGCATCGCAGTGAGGCTTTGGCTGAGCTGGCACGTGGGTATGAATTGATTGCGGTTACGGGGACGTGTGGCAAGTCTTCAGTAACAGCGCTGTTGGGTTATCTTTTGACGATGTGTGGGCGCGAACCTGCGGTGATCAACGGGGCGGAGATAACTGGGTGGAATCAGGGGGGTACACGTATAGGTTCAGCACGAGACTCTTCTCGTGCTGATGGGCTGATGGTGGTGGAGGCGGATGAGTCTGACAAATCGCTGATGGTATTATCTCCTACGCATGTGATTGTAACCAATGCCTCCAGTGACCACTTCCCTAAAATAGAGGCGGAAGAATTGTTCCGGACATTTAAAGCGAAGGCCTCTGGATATGTGGTGGATCTTAGCGATGGCTCAGGGACGGCGCAGTGGATTTCGAGTGAGGGGTGGGGGAGCACGTTTGTTTGGCGTGAAAGCATGTGGCGGCTGTCGATGCCTGGTGTTCACAATATTGCCAATGCCGAGGCTGCTTTGTCCATGGCGGTGGCGTTGGGGTGCGATCCTGAAGTGCTTCGGGTGGCATTGACTAGGTTCCGCGGAATTCGTCGCCGTCTGGAGCGGGTGGGAATGTGCCAAGGGGCAATGGTAGTCGATGACTATGCGCATAATATCGAGAAGCTTCAGGCGGCATGGTCAACGTTGACGGCGGTTTTTCCCCGGGGTGTATTCGGTGTTTGGCGGCCGCACGGGTACGCGCCGTTGCGGAAAATGCTGGATGGGTTGGCTGCAATGTTTAATGCTACGGTGCGCCCATGTGACCGTCTTCTGGTGCTTCCGGTTTATGATGCCGGCGGTTCAGCGGATCGTTCTGTGAATAGTGAGGCATTGTTGGCGCGGCTAACATGTCCGGCGGAGGGGGTGGCCTCATTGCCGGAGGCTGAGACTCGGCTGCGGGCTTTGGCGGAACCGGGAGCGTGCCTGGCCGTTTTGGGTGCACGCGATCCGGGGCTTTCGGTTTTGGCTGCGGCGCTAGCCAATAGCCAATGATCGATTAAAGATGTGACGATTGACAGATGAAGCATGAGGTATTTATGGTCGGGCAGTTTTTGGATACGTTTCTAGATATTTGGTTTGATATGGCTCCCTGGCTTCTATTGGGGTTCGTAGTGGCATTTTTATGTTCATTTTTTTTGAGTGATCAGTGGATGCGGCGGCATCTGGGAGGTGCCGGATGGTTGCCGATCGTGAAGGCTTCAATTTGTGGGCTCCCATTGCCTATCTGTTCCTGCGGAGTGCTGTTGGTTGGTTTGGCGTTGCGAAAAAGCGGGGCACGGAAGGCACCCGTTTGCGCATTTTTGGCTTCAACGCCGCAGTCGGGAGCAGACGCGGTACTAATTAGTTGGCCCATGCTTGGCCCGGTGTTTACGCTGTTGCGGTTGGTGGGAGCGGTGTTGGCTGGCTTACTGTCGGGGGCGTTGGTTCGTTGGTTTGGTGTGGCACAGCCACCGCCAAAGGAGACGGAGGATTTGGATGCGTCGTGCGGAGCGTTATGTGCCTGCCATCATCATGAGCCGGATCATCCACATCATGACGGTGAAGCTCATCATCATGAGTTCGTCAGCCGTTCGATACGATTACGGGAGGCCGCGTATTATGCGTTTGTTCATTTGCCTGGAGAGGTGGCAGGCTTTCTGTTGATAGGCGTGTTGCTTGCGGCGGCATTGGAGGTGTTCGTGCCGACTGGGGTATTGCAAGGCGTTTCGTTGCCGGTGGCGTACCTGTTGGCCGTGATCGTGGGTATTCCATCGTATGCGTGTTCATTGGCCATGATCCCCGTAACGGTTGGGTTGATCGCCGGCGGTTTGACGCCAGGTGCAGCCTTTGTGTTTTTGGCTTGTGCGCCAACCACGCACTTGGGTGCGCTGCTGGTGTTGGGGCGGGCGTTAGGAATTCGGACGGTGTGCTGTTTTGTTGTTGGAGTGGTTGTAGTCGCGGTGGGTATGGGGTTGTTGATAGACTTCCCGTTAGCAGATGTGGTGTGCATACCGTCTGCGACCTCTACAGGCGAGCACGCACATTCTCATCTATTGGGCGCGTTACTTTGTCTGCCGCTGGCGGGGCTCTTGGGGTATGGTGTGTGGCGAACTGGGCACCTGCCATGGCATTCGAAACACTGAAAGTTGCACTAAATAGGGTAAGCGGTGTATCATAGGGCGGTTTTTTGCCTCCGGTGGCGCGCGGCACGTCCGCATGAAGCAGGAAAAGGCGTGCTCGGGCAAAGGAGAGAGACCTATGTTTCACATGGATATGACAATGCCTGACGCGGTCGACTTTATCGATGATGCAAAGCTTGAGGGGCTCGTTGCCGGAATGCGCGAGGATCCTGAGGCTGTACGCCGTGTGATTGCCAAAAGTCTTAGCAAAGAAGCCTTGACGGTTGAAGAAACAGCCGTTCTGCTTGGGGCAGAGAGCCCAGCGTTAGTAGAGGAAATCTTTGAGGCCGCTAGAACATTGAAACGAGAGGTCTACGGTAATCGAATAGTGTTTTTTGCGCCTTTGTATGTGGGCAATTTTTGTGTGAATGATTGTAAGTATTGTGGGTTTCGAAGGTCGCTCACTACGGCTGTTCGCCATACACTCTCTGATGAAGAATTGGTGCGAGAAACGCAGGCATTGGAAGCCTTGGGGCACAAACGCCTGATTCTTGTGTACGGGGAAAGCCCAAAATACGACCCTGAGTTTATCGCGCACACCGTTCGCACGGTTTACGGAACCAAAAACGGCCGGGGCGAGATTCGTCGTGTGAACATCAATGCTGCACCTTTGGATGAAGCGGGATTCCGCACGGTTAAGGCTGCTGGTATTGGTACCTATCAGATCTTCCAGGAAACGTATCATAAGGCCACATATGCGCAATGGCACCCGGCTGCTACCACGAAGGGAAATTATCTGTGGCGGTTGAATGCGTTTGATCGGGCTTTCCGAGCCGGTATTGATGATATGGGTCTGGGGGTATTGTTCGGGTTATATGATTGGCGGTTCGAGGTGCTTGCTATGGTGACGCATGCACGTTATCTGCAGGCGACGTTTGGTGTGGGGCCGCACACGTTAAGTTTCCCGCGGATTAAGCCTGCAGAGGGGCTTAAGCTGGATCTTAAGTGGCAGGTGAGTGATGCGGAATACAAGCGGCTTGTGGCTATTCTCCGTCTGGCAGTGCCATATACCGGATTGATTATGACCGCTCGTGAACCGGCCGAGTTACGTCATGAAGTTTTGGCTTTCGGCGTTTCGCAAATTGATGCCGGAACCAAGCTTGAGATCGGCGGATATCAGGAGAAACGTACCGGAGCTGAGCAGGTGCTGAATCGTGAACAATTTCAGGTGGGCGATACTCGAAGCCTTGATGAGGTTATCGGGGAAATTCTTGATGATGGGTATATCCCCAGCTTTTGTACCAGCTGTTATCGTCTTGGGCGAACGGGTGAACATTTTATGGAGTATGCCATTCCGGGATTCATTGGGAAGTTCTGTACACCTAATGCGATTATGACGCTTGCGGAATATGTTCAAGATTATGCCTCGCCTGCGGTGAAAGTAAAAGGTGAGGCTGTAATCGCCCGGGAGCTGGAAAAGCTGGAACCCCGTTTGCAAGTCGAAGCCAAAGCTCGGTTGGCGCGTATCCGCGCTGGTGAGCGCGACCTCTACTTCTAATCCCTTTCAAATTAAAGGAATACGTATGGATATCCAAAGTCTCCTCGCCCTTCAAGAAGAAGACTCCCGTCTTCGTGAATTGCAGCGTGAACTTAAAGTTCTGCTTCCCAAGCGTCGAGCTGATGCCAAGGCGCGGTTGCAAAGCGCTCGCGATGCAGTTGAAGCGGCCACGCAGGAAAACCTCGCAGCCCTTCGTGAGCTTGAGCGTTTCCAACACGATTATACACGCCGGCGTGAGCAGATGAGCCGCGCCGAACAGAATGCCATTGGTATGACGAGTGCCCGTGGATTGGAGGCTGCTGCTCGTGAGCATGAACAGGCTTTGCAGGCTGGCCGACTGGCGGAAGGTGCTGCCCGTGCGGCTGAGCAAAACCTCACGCCTACTGAACGCCGACTGGATCAGGCGCGTGCGTTTGAGGCAGAAGAAGAAGTCGCAGTGCAAGAAATCTTCAATGCCATCGATGCGCGTAAAGCCCTTGTAGAGGCGGAGATGGAAAAGGTGAAAGCTTGTCGTGCGGCCTGTGAGGCCAAAGTTCCGGTGAGTCAGCTTGCTTATTATTCCCGGTTGATGTTGACCCGTTGGCCATGTGTGGTGCATTATGATCGCGCTCAGGGCTTGTGTACAGGGTGTAACCTGCGGCAACCACCGGCTGTAACGCAGGCCGTACTCCATGCCGATCAGGATCCAGGGGCACCGCTTGTAAAGTGCCCTTCTTGTGGGCGTATTTTAGTGTAACGGGTGGTAAACGACCTCTTTTTACCGGAGTGGTCAATCGCTCGGGGTGCCATCTTGCTGTAAGGGCGAGTACGTGTCCTCGGGAGGAAAGTCCGGACTCCATAGAGCAGAGCGGCCGGTTGTAATGATCGGCGGGTTCGGGGTAAACCCGAACGATGGAAAGTGCCACAGAAACAAACCGCCGCCGTCAGGCGGTAAGGGTGAAAAGGTGGGGTAAGAGCCCACCGGTGCCTTCGGGTATGACAAGGCAAACCCCGCTCGGAGCAAACCCAAATAGGCGAAGAGGCGCGGCTCGCGCCGTCAACGGCTTCGGCTGCATTCGCGGGTTGGGCGCTTAGTTTAATGATTGACACCTGAAAAGGTACAGAACTCGGCTTATAGCTCCGGTAATTTCTTCCCCGGTGGAATCCTCCGCCGGGGCTTTTTGTGTATACTTCGTGCTTCCTGAGACGATTGATAAAAGTGTTGGTTTCAGACACTGAATACCTCCCTCTTTGTTTGAGATCACCCCAACCCGAGTTCGTCTCAAGATTGGGGCGAGTCGAATGGTTGTTGGTTTTGAGTGTATTTCAGTATCCTATGATTTGGCCGGTTGCGTGCAGTCGCATACGATTGGGGGTGTATGAGTAACTGTATTTCTGAACAATATCGAGCTGCTATATGGGAAGAAGCTCTTTTTAACAGGGGGAAGAGAGCGGAAGTGTACATGATGAAGTCGATAGTGGATGTCATGGAGATGTCCTGTTACGCAGGTGAAAGAATCGACAGATGAAAAGGACGTTTTGACACACCACAATATACGCTTTGAGACTGTTTACCCATGAATGGCATGAAAGGCCGTGTTTTATCGCTTCTAAAGGGATGTTTCACCTTCTCATGAAGGGATTAATAGTACAATATCTTGTATCTTGACTAATGAGCGTCTACATATGTAGTTTGACAGAATGGAAGAAGGTTTCGTATCGTCTTCACCGTCACGCCGGGGAAGTTGAGCGCTTCTGGTGCATCTTCGGCGATAGGTTTATGGTTGTTTCCGGATAGGGACTATTATCTATGATTAAGACGGTCATTAAACGTGACGGGCGTCAAGTGCCCTTCAATCTTGCGAAGATCTCCACAGCGATTCTGAAGGCGTTGGCACAAACACGAACGAGTGAACAGCTGAAGGATCGGGATGACTTTGAGCTGGAGGCATTGGCAAACAAACTGGCAGAGGAAGCCGCTCGAAAGATCACGGTCGAAAGTCCTGACATTGAACAGATTCAGGATGCGGTGGAGCGGGTACTTATGGATAACAATCTGCCTGTTTCTGCGAAAAGTTATATTCTTTATCGGGCGGATCGCTCACGCGCCCGAGAACGTAACACCAAGTTGATGCGAACTCTCGCTGATATCGTTCATTCTTCGGCCAAGGATTGCGATGTCAAGCGTGAGAATGCTAACATCGATGGTGATACTGCGATGGGTTCCATGTTGAAATTTGGCTCCGAAAGTTCTAAGCAGTTTTACATCGATAATATGCTCCGTCCGGATATTGCCCGAGCTCATGAGCAGGGGGATATTCATATCCATGATTTGGATTTTTATAGCCTAACGATGACGTGCTGTCAGATTGATTTGGTGGATTTGCTTTCACGTGGGTTCAGTACGGGGCATGGTTTCCTCCGTCCTCCGAAAGATATTCGCTCTTTTGCTGCGCTGGCATGTATTGCTATTCAGTCCAACCAAAATGATCAGCATGGAGGACAGGCTGTGCCGAATTTTGACTACGCGATGGCTAACGGCGTGCGCATGACCTATGCCCGACATTATCGGACGGCTATGCGTGAGGCTATTGAGCTGTTGTGTAACTCCGATCTTGCTGCCGACATCACGCTCCCTGAGCCGCCCACCATGAGCCAGGCTGATGACTCCGCGTTCAAAACGCGCGAGGCAGAGGCTCTTCGCGCTGCCGGAGTGGAAGAACAGGTCATTGAGCGTATCCAGGCGTTCGCCCGGATGCACGCGTTTAAAGCAACTGATCGTGACACCTATCAGGCCATGGAGGCATTGGTTCACAATCTCAATTCCATGCATTCCCGTGCCGGAGCACAGACGCCTTTTTCTTCCATCAACTACGGCACGGATACCACCCCAGAAGGGCGTATGGTCATCAAGAATCTGCTTCTGACCACGCAGGCTGGGCTTGGAGACGGCGAAACGCCAATCTTTCCCATCCAGATCTTCCGCGTTAAGAAAGGCGTTAACTTTGATGAAGGCGATCCGAATTACGACCTCTTCAAACTTGCGTGTGAGGTGAGTGCTAAACGGCTTTTCCCAAACTTTGCCTTTCAGGATGCCCCCTTTAATGCCAAGCTTTACAAAGAGGGACATCCCGAAACAGAAATCAGTTATATGGGTTGCCGCACGCGTATTGGGGATAACGTTTACGATCCTTCCAAGGCGCAAGTCTGGAAGCGCGGTAATCTGAGCTTTACCTCCATCAACCTGCCTCGTTTGGCCATTCAGAGCCACGGCAGTCTGAAGACTTTTTATGCGCAGCTTGACGATATGCTCCAACTGGTGCGGGATCAATTGCTCGACCGTTTCGAGGTGCAGGCGCGTAAACGGGTGCGGAACTTCCCATTCCTGATGGGAGAGGGTATTTGGCTGGATTCCGAGAAGCTTGGGCCTGATGATGAAGTTCGCGAGGTAATCAAACATGGTTCCCTTACATTTGGGTTCATTGGCTTGGCAGAAACCCTGAAAAGTTTGATCGGCAAGCATCATGGTGAAAGTGAGGAGGCCCAGAAGCTCGGTCTTGAAATCATTAAGCATATGCGCGATTATGCCGACCGCTGCTCGCAGGAAACCGGACTGAACTTCACGCTTATCGCCACCCCGGCAGAAGGTCTTTCCGGGCGTTTCGTTCGCATGGATCGTAAGCGTTTTGGATGCATCCCGGAAGTAACCGATCGTGAATACTACACCAATTCTTTCCATATCCCGGTGTACTATCCAATCAGTGCATTTCGTAAGATTGAGCTCGAGGCTCCCTACCATGAGTTGACGAATGGTGGCCACATTACTTATGTAGAGCTCAATGGTAAAATGGCAGACAACCCCGAAGCTTTTGAGAAAGTGGTTCGCCATATGGCTCTCCATGGCATTGGTTACGGATCTGTCAATCACCCGCTTGATCGTGATCCGGTGTGTGGCTACCGCGGAATTATTGACGATGTCTGCCCAAAGTGTGGACGGCGTGAGGATGATGGCGGCCCGCACTTCGAGCGCATTCGCCGCATCACAGGCTACCTCGTGGGTACATTGGATCGTTTCAACAACGCTAAAGCTGCAGAAGTGCGTGACAGAGTGAAGCACCTCTAAGAATCGATTACGCGGTTTTGCCTCGCGTTTGTTAATGGGCGCCCGAATGCCGTCCGCCGAAGTCGGTGGGCGGCATTCCCTGGGGCGAAGCTGCGGGGTGGGGTTGTTGTTATGTTGACAGTGCGTATTGCCGGAATTATTCCTGAGTCCATTGTAGATGGTCCAGGGTTTCGTTTTGCACTCTTTACGCAGGGGTGTCCGCATCACTGCCCTGGGTGTCATAATCCGCAGACGCATGATCCAAATGGCGGGCGAACCATTTCGTTGCTTGCTTTGATGCGGCAGATCTGGCAGAACCGTAAAAATCTCGATGGCATCACGTTTTCTGGGGGCGATCCCTTCTGTCAGCCTGAGCCACTTTATCATCTGGCGCGGTGGTGCCATCGGTTAGGGCTTACGGTGATGGCTTATTCCGGGTGGACACTGGAGGAGCTTCGCGCAAAGCCTGAGTGTCGTCTATTGTTATGTGAGTTGGATATGCTGATGGATGGGCGGTTCATTTTGGCGCGTCGTGCGCTGGAAATGCGGTTTCGGGGGTCAACTAATCAGAAGTTCTACCATCTGCGTCATGGGCAGGTGCTTTCGGTGGAATAAGCGTATATTATATCCCAATGGGAGTCAGGTTAGGCTTGTCTGGGATTTGGTACATGGACAATCCGGTAGACTTTGTCGCCGGGGCGGACACGCCTAGGCACTTGGAAGGTTGCCCATTGGCCGCGGCTGATGGAGGCGGGGGTTTGATCGTCTTGCCGGAGTTTTCCAACCCGGCAGGACAATACACCGGTGGTTGATCCGTGAAAGGCTATTTCATCCCCGGGAGCGAGTGTTCCATCGTGCAGCAACACATCTGCTACCTGCGGCCGAGCATAATAGTTTCGTACAATGCCAAGATATTGCTTTTGTTCCGTGGCGAGGTTTTCGTCGGTGCTGGCGAATTGATTTTTGCCGGGGCGTCCCAAAAGCAGTCCCTGGGCAAAGGGACGGTGATAGACAGCCTCCACTAGTGCCATGCAGTGCGCCCGGCAGGCATCATCGTAATGCCCGGCGGCGATAGCATCGAGGGCCGTTCGGTAGGCTTGCACCACGTTGGCTACATATTCCGGATTACGCGCTCGTCCCTCAATTTTGAGGGAGGCAATGCCGGTGGCAACGATTTGCGGCAACACGGGTAATGTACATAAATCTTTTGCGGAGAGCAGATAGCCCGCTCCCACTTCGAATGTGGCGGCAGGCCCCTTGCCCTCAATGATTTCCTGTAGGCGGTAACGCCGGCGGCAGGGTTGTAAACATTGCCCGCGAGAGGCGGAACAACCATACGTTATCTGAGAAAGAAAACACCGCCCGCTGGTAGCTACGCATTGGGCACCATGGGCAAAGATCTCAATGGGTACACCGGTTTCCCGGGTGATGGTGGCAATTTCCTCCAGCGTGCATTCTCTTGCTAATACCACACGCTCAGCACCTTGGGTGGCTAGGAAACGAACAGTTTCGGCATTGGAGGCGGAAAGTTGGGTGGAGATGTGGACAGGCAGTCCGATGCGGTGCGCTTGTAGAATAACCGCCCAATCGGAGGCAATCACGGCATCCACGTTGGCCTTTGCCAATTGCTCCACGGTTTGTTTCAATCGTGCCAGTTCGGGTTGGAATATAATCGTGTTGAGTGTGGCGTAGACCTTGACACCACGTGCGTGGGCGCAGGCAACCAAATTGGGAAGTTGGTTGATTTCCAGCTTGCCATCCAGTGCCCGGCGCATATTAAAAGGCCCCACACCCAGGTAGATAGCGTTGGCTCCGGCATTTAGAGCGGCATGAAATGAGGCGCGGTCGCCTGCCGGAGCCAGAAGTTCGGGAAGTTGCATGGGATTCATCCTTTGTCTGCGGGGTTGAGAAACAACCCATTCAATGGCATCAAAGTATACCGATCTAAATAAAAAACGGCAACGTATAAAAAGGGGATTTGCCTGCGACACCTGGTTTCACCCGGGGTACTTGAAGATCCGGGGCGGGTAGAGATCAAACCCGGGGCAACTTTTGGTTGAAGCCGCCCCGGGTTTGATCTTGGTCTCGAGGGCTGGGAGGAAATGGAGCTTGACTTGGGTGTGGATACGCAATTAAAGATGCACAGGGCAGGTATTTGAAGTAGGAACCGGCTGGAGCGTTATGGGTTTGTTAGAATGCGTAATGTAAAAGGAGATTAGTGCAAATGATCACGCATGGATTATTGGATAGGGCGAAATGGGGAGTTTTGCTGTGCGGGTTTTTGGCGAGCCTTGGCAGTGGACTGCAGGCAGGAGCACTGGAAGAACTGTCTGCTCGGGTATCGCCTAATTTGGCGGATCGGGTGGTTTTTCATGTGGATCCGCAGGTAAAGGATATTACGGTTTCACCGTTGAAGGGGGAACGTCTGCGCATTATGGCCCCCAATACACGCTTGGCGGCGGCCGGGCTGGGCTGTTATTTGCGTACGGTGGCGGGGGCACACTGGTCATGGTGTGGAAATCGTTTGGATGGGCCTATGCCGCCTCCGGAAAAAACGTTTCGGTTCACTCCGGCGTTACCGCATACGTTGGCCTACAATTATTGTACGCTCTCGTATACCATGGCCTTTTGGGGAGAGGCGGAGTGGCGTGAAGAGTTGGATCGTCTGGCGTTGAGCGGGTTCGAGTATCTGTTGGTACAGGCCGGACTTCCAGAGGTGTGGCGACGGACGCTGGCCGAGTTGGGATATCCCGCAGAACGTATCGCCGCCTTCATCCCTGATGAGGCCGCTGCTGCATGGTGGAGTATGGGTAATCTGGAGGGGTTGGGCGGGCCGTTGTGTCCGGAACGTATCGCTACTGATGCAGCGTTGGGTCAGTTCATTGTAACCGAAGCGCACGCGTTGGGTATGAAACCCATTCTACAGGGGTTCACTGGGTTGGTGCCGCACGATCTGCCGAAGTTTCTCTCCAAATCGGCGTATGCGGACGCGCGGTTTGTGGAGCAGGGGAACTGGGTAGAAGGTTTTGTGCGCCCTATTCTGTTGGATCCGACTACTAAGACTTTTCAAAAAATAGCAGCTCTATGGTATAAGCACCTCTTCGCTGTGTATGGCATAACGGCGGCGGATGCTTTTGCGGGAGACCTTTTCCATGAGGGGGGGCAGATCGGCGGACTAGATGTGACGGCGTGTGCCCGCGCGGTACAGGCGGCGCAACAGGCCGCTTCGCCCGGCGTTATTTGGATGATTCAGGCGTGGGGGAGTAATCCGCGCCCGGCACTGTTGCGCGGGTTGGATAAGCGTTATGCCATGATTGAGGCTCTGATACGCGACATGGCGGCTGGACATCGTACACGTCGCACATTCAATGGCGTGCCGTGGCTGTGGTGCGAGTTGCTTAACTTTGGTGGGAACCACGGGCTTTACGGCGGCCTCCGAGCATTGGCGGATTTGGGTGAGCTGACCCGTCAACCCGGAGCTTCAACACTCACAGGATACGGTTTGCTCTCCGAGGGGTTACAGACGAACCCTGTTTATTACGACTTGTTATTGGCGCGTTTCTTTATACCCGCGGAACGTGTATTGGGCGAGGAGGGGTTACGCGCATGGCTGACGGATTACACCGTTCGTCGGTATGGTCTTTGCCCGGCGCCATTGGCGCAGGCTTGGCATATTTTGGCTGATTCAGCGTATGCGCCAACGCGTGAACAGGAGGGCTGCACGGAAAGTATTTACTGTGCACGTCCGGGTTGGACGGTGCGGAAAGCGTCCACGTGGTCTAGCGGTGAGCTGTATTATTCGCCTGCGGCTATGCTTCGCGCAGCACAACACTTTGTAAAGGCCGCCCAGTCGTTCCCCGAACTTCTTCGGCAGGAAACGTTCTGTTATGACCTGGCGGATGTCGTACGTCAGGCGTTGGCGGATGTGGGGCGCCCGCTGTTGGTGCTTGCGCATGATGATCTCGCCGCGCGGCAGGCCTTTCTGGAGGCGATTCGTTTGACTGATGCCATTCTGGCGCAGCATCCCCGTTGGCGGCTCGATACCTATGAGGCTTGTGCCCGCCGAACGGGCGGCGAAACCGCCGTGCGTGCCTACCGTCGAATGATCACCATGTGGTCGGGTAAACGCGGCGCACTTGATGATTACGCCCACCGTCAGCTGGCTGGACTGTTTTCCGGTTATTATCTCAAGCGGTGGGAGGTTTTCTTTGCAGACCCAGTCGGGGCAGATGCGGCTTTGGACGCCTTGAATGCGCATTTTCTGAAGATGGGGGCGGATGAACCGCCCATGGTTGTGGATGGTTTGTTCCCGGTTGTCTGCCGGGCTCTGGACTTTTTGGAGTCTTTGGCCGGGAAATATCCTGAGGCATTTCGGTTGGGCGAGGGTATCGCTTGGCGGCTCGAGGGGCGTACCGGCACCGTGGAGCTTGACTTTGATGTCTCGGACGTTATAACCGAAGCGGGCGTCTACACCGTGGATATTCGTTGGAAAACAGGAGCGCATGCACTTAAAATTAAATCTGTCCGTCTCTATGAAGGGGAGAAGCTGGTGGCGGAAGATGTTCACGCCGGTTATGCTGGTATTCGTCAGGAAGCAAATCGTTACAGTCTCGCTTTGCCGTGTTACCGCACGGGGCTGGAGAGTTATACGTTGAAGGTGGCGGCCTCCGGCGATGGCGGGGGCGATTCCGCTGGAGAGCTGATCATTTCCCGCAAAGTCCCTTGAGGGTATATGTTATAATCTCTCGGGCGTGGACTGTCTGCCCGGAAGGAATTGTGTTTATGGCTGCCACATTGTCGGATGTACTCGATCGAATGCGCAAAGATGCACATGGCGTGAAGGTCTGTCTATTACGGCCATGCCTTCGAGGTGATAGTGAAGAACGTGCTCTGTCAGGTGCCGATCTGGCATAACCGATTTTCAGGAAGTACGATTTTGGGATGGACAGGGCGTTGGTCATGAATCATTATAGACTTGGCAGAGGAGGATGATCGGGGCAATTTTGGTGGATTCAGGCCAAGAGTTAGGAGTGCGGATGCCTTGGAGAAGGGAAGGTCGTGACGGATGCAGCACATGGGTTCTTTTATTAAAATAAAGGCTTGACATTTCGATGGCGTTGCATATAATTGCGCGCCGTTCTTTCAGAAGGAAGGACGCAAAGGAGAATACGATGGCTACCAAAAAGACCACCAAAACCCAATCCGCGAAATCGGCGGCGAAAGTCGCCCCTGTGAAGAAGCCCGCTGCCGCTAAGGCTGTGAAGGTGCCTGAGCCGGTTGCGGAAGAAGTCGGTGCGTGCCCTGTGAAAGCCGCGAAAAAGTCCGCAGCTCCAAAGGCAACGCGGGTTACATTCCGTGTTCGCGCGGAAATCGGAAGCAAAGTGTTCCTGGCGGGATGCTTCAACGGTTGGTCGCCGACGGCTAAGCCGATGACGGACAAAGATGGGACGGGCGAGTTCGCCTGTACAGTGAACCTGCCGAAGGGGAAATACGAATACAAATTCGTAATCAACGGCTCTTGGTGTGCAGATCCTGAATGCGCCGAGTGGGTGCAGAATGATATGGGTACGCTCAATAGTGTCAAGATTGTTGACTGATACGTTCCGGGCGGGGAAAGCCCTGTCCAGATGAAGCCTCTCGAAGCGGAGGCATTGAGAAGCCGTGCATGTGCGTGGCTTCTCGCTTTTTTTTGGGTATGTGATGTGACGGAAAATCAAATGTTTTGCGTCTTGGTCGTGTTTTGGGTATACTATATGTAATTGACTAGAGAAGGAGCCCTTATTATGGCAGAGAGCATCGCTGAGTTGCAGCAAAAAATGAAGGCCCAGCAGTTTTTGGATAAGGCGGTAAAGGCTGCGGAGCGCGGCAATTTAGAACTTGCGTTGTCGTTGTGCCGTCAGGCGGTAGCGTTGGCGCCGCATGACGCGAATTCGCGGCGGCAGTTTCACGAAACGCGGATGCGTGCCTTTCAGAGTGAGAAGCACGGCGGGCTTGGGCTGAAGATGGCCGAGCTGGGCGCTCAGCTGAAGATGGGGAAGGTGCAGGCGCTGATCAAGCAGAATAAGCCGGATGAGGCATTGGCTATGGCTGAAGAGCTGCTGGATGTTAATCCGCTTTCCTCGAAACTGAATGCCTTTTATTTTGACGTGGCGCAGCGGACGAATCACCCGGAGGCGTTGCTTTCGGCCATGGAGGTACTGGCGGGGGCATGCCCGAATGATATGGAGTTGATGTTGCTTCTGGGTAAGACATATATGCAGAATGGCGTCTATGGGCGTGCGAAGGATTGTTTCCAAAAGGTGTCGGCAGCGAACCCGGCAGATTTGAATGTTCAGAAGCTATTGAAAGACGCGATGGCGAAGGACACGATGACGGCGGGTGGCTGGGAAGCGAATGCCGGCAAACGTGGCGGGTTCCAAGCGCTGATTCGTGATAAGGAACTGGCCGCAAAGCTGGATCGAAACGCCAAGGCTGTGGTTTCGGGTGATGATGCAGAGGCGGCCATCGCCGAGGCGCGGGAGAAGATCGCCAAGGAGCCGAAGAACGTCAATTATTATCGTGCGTTGGCACGTATTTTCTTGCAGAACAAGCGATTTGACGAGGCGCTTGAAACGTTTGACGAGGCGCGGAAGGTGAATCCTTCGGATCCGGAATTGGATCGTAATTGGGCAGATACTAAGATTCGTTCCTATGAGGCGCGGATTGATGCGCTGCGTGCGGAAGGTAAGGCGGAAGAGGCGGATGCACTGGAAGCGGAGAAGGCGCAGTTTGCGTTCGATGATTTGCTGCGCCGCGTGGAAGCTTATCCGAACGATCTTGGGCTTCGGTATGAGTTGGGCGTGATGTACTTTGATAACGATTACTACGATGATGCTATTCAGCAATTCCAGTTGGCGCAGAAGAGTCCGAAGCATCGTCTGGAGGCGTTGTATCATCTGGCGTGCTGTTTTAAGGCCAAGGGACAGCCAGATATGGCGGTAATGCAATTGGAGGCGGCAAACAGTCAGTTGCAGGTGATGGACGACTTGAAGAAGCGTGTGATCTACACACTCGGGCAAATTGCTGAAGAAGCTGGCGATAATGACAAGGCGTTCAATTTTTATAAGGACGTGTATGCTGCGGATATCGGCTTTGCGGATATCGGCGAGCGGATGCAGCGAGTTCATGCTGCCAAGTAGGGCACGAAGAAACCGCCTCGCTCGGCTATGAGTGTGAGGCGAGAGGAATAGTTGGAATGATGACGATTACGGAAAAGATCCTTGCTCGCGCGGCGGGTAGGGAGCAAGTGGTGCCGGGTGAATCGATTTGGGTGAAGGCAGATGTGCTTTTGACGCACGATGTGTGTGGGCCGGGAACGATTGGGGTTTTTCATCGAGAGTTCGGTGCAGATGCGAAGGTGTTTTCCAAAACGGGTGTGGTGATCATGCCAGATCACTACATTCATACCAAGGATGAAAAAGCGCATCGGAATATTGATATTGACCGGGCGTTTGTCCGTGAACAGGGCTTGCCTTACTTTTATGATCCCGGGACACCTTCGTATGTTGGAGTTTGCCATGTAGGGTTGCCGGAGAAGGGGCATGTTCGCCCCGGGCAGGTAATCTTCGGAACAGACTCTCATACCTGTACGCATGGCGCCTTGGGTGCCTTTGCTACCGGTATCGGTAATACGGATGCTGGTTTTGTGATGGGTACCGGGAAGCTGCTCATTAAGGTGCCTCAGACGATTCGGTTTGTGCTGAATGGCAAGCTGCCGCCATTTGTTACAGCCAAGGATGTTATTTTGCGCATTATCGGGGATATTGGTGTGGACGGCGCTACCTACTGTGCCATGGAGTTTTGCGGTGAAGCCATTCGTGCAATGAGTGTAGAAGAGCGGATGACCATTTGCAATATGGCCATCGAGGCAGGTGCCAAAAGCGGTATTGTGCCGCCAGATGAAAAGACGTTGGAATACGTTCGGACACACTCTGGTGAGCAGGAAATTTCGTGGGTGGAAGGTGATCCGGAAGCACCGGTGCTGGCCACCTATACATATGACGTGAGCACGTTTGTTCCATGTGTGGCGAAACCGCACCTGCCGGGGAATTATGCGCCGGCTTCCGCCTGCCGCGAGGTAAAGGTGGATCAGGTTTATATTGGTTCCTGCACGGGTGGAAAAACCGAAGACTTCCTTTGGGCAGCCAAGGTGCTTAAAGGGCATCGTGTTTCCGTGCGGACCTGTTTGGTGCCAGCCACTTGCGAGGTTATGCGGGCGTTGACGACCTTGACGATTGATGGTGAAACGTTGGAACAGATCTTTGTGAATGCCGGGTGTGAACCGATTCAACGCCCAAGCTGCGGGGCGTGTTTGGGTGGCCCAGTGGATACGTATGCACGAACGAAGGGGAATGAAGTGGTTGTTTCCACCACGAATCGCAACTTCATTGGACGCATGGGTTCTAAAACGTCTCAGATATATCTGGCTTCTCCAGCAACGGCAGCGGCTTCGGCCATCGCGGGGCATGTGGAAAGCCCCTGGACGATTTTGGACTTGCCGTGTGCAGAGCCTGTGCGTGAGGCACCGCAGTGCGTGCGTGGTACGCCGGTTACGCCGCCGCTCAGCCAGGAGACGGCGCAGCCTATTGCATGTAAAATCACAGGTAAAGTGTATGTCTTGGGGGATAACATCGACACGGATCTGATTATCCCAACGATGTATCTGAACTTGGTCCCAACGATTCCAGAGGAGTATCGTAAACTTGGATCGCACGCATTGGCCGGTTTGCCAGATTCCTACCCTGTGTTTGCTTCCAACCCGGATGGTACCACGCCGTATGCTATTATTATCGCCGGGAAAAACTTTGGATGCGGCTCTTCACGGGAGCACGCGCCGATTGCCATTGGTGCGGCGGGATGTAAGGCGGTAGTGGCTGAAAGTTATGCCCGTATTTACTTCCGTAATGCGGTTGCCACGGGTGAAGTGTTTCCGCTTGAAACGCCGGTTTCGCTTCAGGACGCGTTTAAGACTGGTGATGAGGCAACGCTGGATTTGGCCAAAGGCACGTTGACACGCGAATCGGATGGTCATGTATTCGCATTGGCGGCGGCGGATGCTGTGGCGCCGGTGATTGCCGCAGGCGGGTTGTTCGCTTATGCACGGAAGAATCATATGGCGAAGTAAGTAAGGTGGACATCATCTTAGCGGCAGAGTCAGAATTTCAAACACGGAGCCCTGCTTGGGCTCCGTGTCGTTTCTGAAAATAGTGTGCAGAGGAAGCACGATGCTGCTTGTCTGAGGATGCTGTGGTTACGGATGTGCGGCGATTGCGGTGGATGTGCAGCGATGGACTTCCGCCGCAAGAATTTTTCGAGTGGCAGTGGTTAGTGGAAGGGTGGAAGGATCGGCACACCAACAGAACCCATCGGGGAGGTTTATATGCGGGCAATCCGTGGCAGTTGCAAGGTTGAGGGTTAGGCGAAAGTGTGAGAATGTTTGATGATAGGAAGGAAGCCGCTTGAGTGGTTTGGGTAGGGGAAATGGCAGGGCGGTTCGGTCAGGGAGCTCCCAAAAGCCAGCGAGGAGTCTTTCGCCGGTATGGTGAGTCAACAATACTTCACCTGCTGCGGTTCGCAACAGGAGTACGGAGCGTTTGCGCTCAGGCAGAACTTTTCGCGGTGCGGCTTTGGGATAATCCTTTTGACAGTTGGCTTTAACGGCTTGGCAGGTATTGGTAAGGGGGCATTGGGTACAACGCGGGGTGCACGGGGTACAAACGAGCGCGCCAAGCTCCATCATAGCTTGATTGAAGTCGGACGGCGATTGGGTGGATTGAATGGCTGGAAGTAAGGCTTGTGCCAGACGTCTACGCGGGGGTTGTTTGGAGAAGTCTTCTTCCAGGCGGTTATGTCTGGCGAAGACGCGAATGACATTTCCGTCTACGACTGGAACCGGCTGCCCAAAACAGATACTGGCGATAGCGGCTGCGGAGTAGGGTCCGATACCAGGCAGGGTGGTGAGAGCTTCTGCGGTTGGCGGTAAGGAGCCGTTGAATTGGGCTATGATTTGTTGCGCGGCTTTGCGGAGATTGCGGACACGGGTATAATAACCCAATCCTTCCCAGGCTTTCAGAAGCGGCTCATCTGCAGCTGCGGCTAGAGCCGATATGGTTGGGAAGGCTCTGAGAAAGCGTGAAAAATAGGGACGAACGGTGTCCACCTGGGTTTGTTGGAGCATGATTTCGCTGACCCATACAGCGTAAGGATCCGGGTGACCGCGCCAAGGCATCTCGCGCCGGTTGGCATGATACCAGGCAAGCAGGGCGGAAATGTTAAATGTAATCGGGCTGAATGAGTGCTCCATGGGCAGTGCCCACCGACTAATTACTCCACCGTCCCCACTTTACCTTTTTTGCATCATAACGCGTGCGTGGTTCTGGATGTTCGGCTGGGTGCCCTACAGCCACGGCTGCAATGGGGAGAATCTGTTTGGGTAAGCCAAAGTGTTCAGCCACATGCTGAATCCGGTCTTCATTCGGGTGAATGCCCAGCCAGACGGCTCCGAGACCAAGCGCGTGGAGCGCTAGCAACAGGTTTTCAATGGCGGCAGAAACGTCCTGTAAAAGATAAGACAGTTCGCCACGATGAGCAGCTGTAAGATCGCCGCACACAATGAATCCTGCTTGCGCATGGCGGAGCATTTGCCCATAGGGCAGGCAGTCGGCTAACGCATTCAAATCTTTCGGGTCGGTTAGTACTAGGAACCGCCATGGATCACAATGCATGGCGCTGGGGGCGGCCATGGCGGCCTCCAATGCGATTTGCAATTGTGCTTGGGTAATGGGTTCAGAAGTATATTTGCGAATACTTCTGCGGGCAAACAAATCTTGCGGCTGCATGGTGAAGCTCCTTTCGAAGGGAAGTTTAACGCAATTGGCTTAGAAAACGAATGTCGTTTTCATAAAGGAAACGGATGTCTGGAATGCCGTATTTAATCATAGCGATGCGCTCCACACCCATGCCGAAAGCATATCCGTGGACGGCTTCGGGATCGTACCCTACGTGTTCGTAAACGCGTGGATCTACCATACCAGCCCCGGCAATCTCAATCCAGCCACTTTGTTTACACACGCGGCATCCTTTACCTTTGCAGACATGGCAGGTGAAGTCGACTTCTACACTGGGTTCGGTAAAGGGGAAGAAATGCGGACGAAACCGGATACCGATATCTGAGCCCATCATGGCCTTGGCGAAGTAGGCTAGGGTACTTTTGAGATCGGCCAGGGAGACCGGGCGAGTGTCAACGTAGAGGCCTTCGATCTGGTGAAAGTTGGCTGAATGAGTGGCATCGGTGGTGTCGCGGCGGTAACATCGTCCTGGGTTAATAATACGCACTGGCGGCGGATTATCGAGCATCGTACGGATCTGCACTGGGCTGGTCTGCGTTCGCAAAACGGTTTCCGCATCGAACCAGAAGGTGTCGCTAGGATCCATTGAAGGATGATGCGGCGCGGTATTGAGGGCAGTGAAGTTGTTAAACTTGGTCTCGATGTCTGGGCCATCAGCTACGGTAAACCCCAAACGATGAAAAATCTCTGCAGTCTCCTCAATAACTCGGGAGACGGGGTGAATGACACCCTCCGTATGCCAACGCCCGGGGAGTGAGACATCAAAACCTGCAACGGGTGCTGTGGAAGTCTGAAGAGCGAGCGTTTTTTCGGCGAGTGCGGTTTCGAATGCAGTACGCCATGCCCCCAATTCCTTTCCGAAGGCCGGGCGATCGGCGGCGGGTACCTCTTTCATCTGTTTTATCAGCCCAGGAATAAGTCCGTTTCGTCCAAGATAACGGATGCGGAGCGCATCTAGCGCATCGGACTGTGTAACGGCCTGGAGGGCTTGAAGGGAAGCGGCATGTTCCTGTTGGAGTTCCTGCAACGTCATGATAAAATCCTGTTCCGTAAAAACTCGGATAGTTTAACACACTGTGTTGGTGGTGTCATGCATATGCGCTAGGGCGAACCGCCGCCACCGAAGGTCACGCCGCCGCATTTGGGCTCGTTCGGACGGAGTGGCATCATCCGCACCAGTTAAATGATCGCATCCATGAGCGATATAGAGGATGAGTTCTGCTTCCAACGTTGTTTTGCCGAGCCGCTGAACCATACGAGCGGCCTCATCAATGTTTACATAAAGTTCTCCGATGAGCCCGGGGGGTTCACCAGGAATGGGGGCGTAGGCTTGGGTGATGACATCCGTAGGGCCTTCATGGCCGAGAATATCGGCGTTCACCTGTGCACTGATGGCATCATGTATCAGATGTATGGTGAGTTCCTGCCATGGCGTGTCAGGGCGGCTCCAGTCCTGGGCAGCTTTGGCACACAATTTGGAGGCTTGGCAGAGCCGTTTCTTTCGGAGCGGTTGGGGCAGACGCCCGTGGCAGAGCAAGCAGATAGAGGTCATCGAGAATTCCTATGTGGGGCAGTTAATGTGACGTTCGCGTGGCCCATGTGGAAACAAGTACACCCAGCAGGGTGAGCGCTACGCCGAGAAGGATACAGCCGGTTAACGGCTCATGCAGGACGGCTGCTGCCACCAGAACGCCTACAATGGGGTTAAGATAGAGAAACAAGGTGGCGCGAACACCTCCTAGTCGCGTGACGGCGATGTTCCATGCTACATAACATAGCGCACCGGCTACGATACCCAGCGCCAATAGACGCCAGATACTCGGCCACATTAACAACGGAGCAAGGCTCCAGCGGTGAATTTCTAGGAGGCAGAATGGCAGCATGCCTAAAATCCCCCAAAAGAAGGTACGCCGCGTAACAGCAACTTTAGAACTTTTTTCGCGGAGTGTCTGAGGGGTAAGCGTGTAGAGTGCCCATGCCACCGCACCACTGGCGGCCAATGCCGCGCCCTGCCAAGCTCCTTTCAACGTACTCAGGTGCCCCTGTGAAACGGTGAGCAGGACGCCGCTTGCTGCGAGCAGGAAGCCTAACCAATATCCGATACGGAGCGGATTCCCGCGGCCAATCAGGCGGGAAAACAACGCTGTCAATACGGGAGATGTACACACCACGACAGAAACCATACCTGCTCCACCGTGTTCAAGCGCTAGATTTTCCAATAGGAAGTAGAAAGTAACGCCCAGTATGCCTGCCAGAGCCAGCCGTGCTTCTGCTCGAATACCTTGCCAAGGCAGGCGGTTAGGTGCCAATGCCCACAAAGCGGCATATCCCACGAGAAACCGCACTAATAGAATCAACATGGGAGGAACCGTGGTCAACAACTGTTTGGTGACGGTGAAGGTGGCACCCCAAATCGTGACGGCAAAGAGGCAAAGCAGATAACCAGAGTAAACGGTGCGAATCATGGATGGCGGCTTCCTGACGTTGGCGGTGAAAAGGTGTGCGAATCGGCGCACGCGTTTCACAAGGCTTCATCTGTGTATATTATATCGTAATTGGTACGATTTTGTGTGGGGGAGTATATGCTCCGGGAATGCTTCGGTTACATGGCTGTAGAGTGGGTGGTACAACGCTGCGAATTCACGCCTGCAGGTGGTTTGCAGGATGAGGGCGTTGCGGTGGCGGCAGCGAGGGCGATGGGAAAACCCGGGGCGGCTTCTGGGAAAACCCGGGGCGGCTTCTGGGTGAACCCGCCCCGAAACCGCAGTCAACCTGCCCCGACTTTTCGGTAGGCTCGTATAGACTTCCTGGCGTGACCGATTGATGGGTTTTTGGTTTCCGGCGTGTAAACGTCTTTTTGTTATACGGAGATGACGGGAATTAACAAGCGCAGGTTGGAGGTGTAAAGAGCAAAAGAAGTTGAAAAATGAATAAAACAGTTGGATTTGGGATGACCGTATGATATAATTAAAAAACTTTTCCCGCGTGGGAAGAGGTCGTATATGAACAACCGGGCGTTTAACCACCTTACGGTCTATTCTCATTCTCCCATTGGGCAGGCCGAAGGAGCGCGTCCGTTACAAAGAAAGCAAAGGCCAAATGGCTATTCGCAAACCTCAGAAGGCTGCCGAGAAGAGTGGCGCCCGTTATGATGAACTTCTTGCTGCGTTGGAGCAGCAGAATAGTGTTCCCGCTCCTGGTACAATTGTTAAGGGTAAGGTTACCGGCAAGCGTGGCAATGAAGTTCTTGTGGACATCGGGTGCAAATCAGCCGGTTCAATCAATGCCAATGAGTTCGAAGATGTGAACGCTGTTAATGCGGGCGATACCTTTGATGTGCTCCTGATTGATCTGGAGGGCGACAACGGCATGGTGGTTGTCTCCAAGCGTCAGGCGGATGAGAAGATTCGTTGGGAAGCTATTCTCGCCAAATATAAAGAAGGCGATACGGTCAGCGGCGTGATCAAGCAGAAGGTGCGCGGCGGTATGATTGTTGCGGTGGATGGCGTAGATGCCTTCCTGCCTGGTTCGCAGGTTGATGTCAATCCTTCCCGAGATTTGGATATCTACGTTACGGATACGCCTCAGGACTTCAAGATTATCAAAATTTCTGACGAGCGCCGGAATATCATTGTTTCTCGTCGCGAGCTTCTCGAAGCCCAGATGGCCGAGAAGAAGCACGCATTGCTTGAGACGCTCCAGAAGGGGCAGGTCGTTCATGGCAAGGTCAAAAATATCACTGACTTTGGCGCATTCGTGGATCTCGATGGTATGGATGGCCTTCTGCATATCACCGATATGAGCTGGGGGCGTATTAAACACCCGTCTGAGTTGCTCAAGGTTGGGCAGGAACTTGACGTGATGATCCTTGATGTGGATCTGGAACGTGAGCGGGTGTCGCTCGGTCTTAAGCAGGCGCAGAATAATCCGTGGGATGATATTGAATCCCGTTATCCGGTGGGGTCTCGCTTGCGCGGTAAAGTGGTCAATCTTGCCCCCTATGGCGCATTTGTTGAGCTTGAGCCTGGGATTGAGGGGCTGGTTCACGTTTCCGAGTTCAGCTGGACCAAGCGTATCGCGCGTGCTTCTGATGTGCTCAATATCGGAGATGAAGTGGACGTGGTTGTTCTTAACATCGATTCCACTAACCAGAAGATCGCGTTGGGTATCCGCCAGACTGAGGCAAATCCGTGGGATACTGTGCAGGATCGTTATCCGGTGGGATCCCGTATCACAGGGAGGGTGCGCAATTTCACCACATATGGTGCCTTCGTTGAGATGGAAGAAGGTATTGACGGCATGATTCATGTTTCAGACATGAGCTGGACGCGCAAGATTAATCATCCTTCCGAGATTCTTCAGAAGGGGCAAGTGGTCGAGGCGATTGTGCTGGAAATTGATGCGCAAAATCAGCGGATCAGCCTGGGGCTCAAGCAGGCGCAGACGGATCCTTGGAGTTCCATCGCCTCTACCTATCAGATTGGGCAGATTGTCAAGGGCAAGGTTTCCAAGATTGCGTCTTTCGGTGCGTTTGTTGAGCTCGAAGACGGGGTAGACGGGTTGGTGCACATTTCCCAGATTTCCAAGCAGCGCATTGAAAAGGTTAAAGATGCGCTCAAGGTTGGTCAGGAAGTGGAAGCGCGTATCGTGAAAATTGATCGCGATGAACGCCGCATCGGCCTCTCGATCACGGCTGTTGATATGGACGAAGGTGAAGTGGCTCGTCTGACGGCTGAAGCTGAGGCGGAACCGAACGCGGCTGCGCCGCTTGGCTCCTTTGCCAACGCGTTCGAGGAAGCGTTCGCATCTTCCGAAGAATGGCAGCCGGGCCAGAAGTAAGGGTTGGCAGTTTTTAGACAAAACAGCCTCCGCATGCGGAGGCTGTTTTGTCTTTCTGCGATATACCGAAGGGCAAGAGGTTTCGTAGTGAGAGATGTTGGAATCTGGCGTAGGGCCGATTCAGTTTGGTTGAACCCAAGCTTGTGTTGGGGCAAATGGGAGGGGGATGAAGCGTCTCCAGGAGGTGTATTGAGCGAGAATGGTTTCGGTTACACAACTTCCGGTGTATACAGGAAGTTGTTCCAATATACCGGTGTCGGCAGCCTTTAGAAGGGGTTCCGGTGTACGGAAGGAAAGATTGAGGGTGGCCAGTGTTTGGGGAGCGTATTGCCACCACTGAATGGTCAGAAGGGCTTGAATGATAGGGGCGGGGAATCGCATGCGGATGATTTTTGCTGGGATGCCGCCAACGATGGCGTAGGGGGGGACATCATGGGTGACGACGGCTCCTCCTGCGATGATGGCCCCATCCCCGATGGAGATGCCGCCAAGGATTCCGACGTTTGCCCCAATCCAAACATCGTTTCCGATGGTTACGGGGTATTGTGAACCGCACAAGGCCGGATCGTGGAGGCCTTGAAAGCGGTGGAGGCCGCCTCCGAAAATCAAGGATGTGGAAAGCGCGGAGATGGGGTGTTCCATGGGGGAGGTCCAGACGCCAGGAGCAATGGAACAGTAACGCCCGATAGAGACGTTGCGTAATCCCAAGGGTGCGCGTACCAGATGGTCGTTGGTGATAGAAGTAAAGGCACCAACATGGAACTTGGAATCAAATGAACAGCCGCTGGAAAGGACACATGGGCTTTCGATGCGGATATTGTCGAGGATATTGGAAAAAGGATAACGTCCTGGAGCGAAACGGACTTGCGTGAAACGCTCCAGCCGTTTGACTAGAATATGCGTGAGGTGAAGTTTGCTCATGGAAAATGCAGTTTGGGTATGGAAGGGGTGTTTTTTGGGGGGTGTTTGAGCCCGAGAGTCGTTTCGAGCCATTTCAGTGAGTTTTTCTTCGCTTTAGAGAAAGCTTCGGAGAGAGGGATGGTTGTGGGTGCCTGAATGGCTTCTATAGTACAGAGTGGAAACCCTTCAGTGTATTGACTGATGAAATCATTGATGCGGATAGACATCTTCTCACGCCAGGTTGCACTTCCAGATACAAAGGTACAGGGTTTTTGTAGGTTTGCGGCGAAGAGGAGTGCATGATAGGAATCGGTAACAATAGCTTTTGTATGATAGAGTGCTCGTAGGAATTGAAGAGGTCCAGCATCGGGGTGGTATTGAACTCCGTTCATATTATCCAAGATTGAATGGATAGAATGATGATTTTCTCGGTGACGCAGAAAGGATGGTTCTGTATAAATGTGACAAGGAGCGAAATCTCGCGCGAGGGGAATCAGATGTTGTGGGGCGCCGAGCCAGTAAATACAGGTTTCTGTTGATTGGACTGGTGATGGAAAGTCGAGAAAACATAATTTTTCCCATGCTTGTCGATCAAGTAACAAGGTGGGATCAAGGACATTTGTAACAGGGTAAGACGTATAAGTTTGAATTTCGCTTACGTTTGAGTGTTCGCGCAGAGAAATGGCGGTGAAATGTTTGAGCGCAGAGGAGTATTCCTCTTTTCTGGCTGCAGGAATGGATGGTACGCCAATACTCGCCGCATAGGCGAAACGGGGGACAGACAGGGGGAGGTTACGTACTAGAAATGGGTTGGGAACCCCCATGTGTTCAGGGTTCCAGATTTGATCGCTACCTACAACGATACCGTCATAAAGATTTTCAGGAAAAGACTCAAGATCTTTGTATGAGTGATACGTATGTATGCTAAGTGGAATATGAGATTCAAGAAAGCTTTTCGAACGTAAACTTCTCTTGAGCCATGCCTGCGCATCAGAAAGACTTTTTAATCGATAGGCTAAGCTGAGAAACTGGAAAATTTGACCAGAAAGGGTTTTGCGTTTGGCTAATGTCCCCCAAAGAGCTTTATTGTACGGGCGGTACCAAAAGTTTAGTTGTTCGACCTCCGCCCCAAGCGTTCGCAGAATGGCTGCAAGCGCAAACCCTTGAAGTTGTGCTCCGTAGTTACAGTCGTTGATTTCTGTAAGAATGGCGAATCGTTTCATGTGTTGGTGTTCGTGGAATGATCGTTAGAGAAAGGCCGGGAGGGCGGACGTAAAGAAACAAAACAGCTTGCCCAAACAATGTTGGGCAAGCTGAGATATAGAAGTACGATAATTGGTTAATGGTTGGAAAGGATAGGGGTTAACATCGCTTGCAGGCGTTGAAGCGAAGTCTCCCGGTCGTGTTCCAAGCGGGTAACATCCAGATTGCGTTCGAGTGGGACAAATGGGATGTAGGGGGAGGTTTGTATTCGCTCTCCGGGTTGACAGACTTCCGGAACGCCATAACGGTCGCAAAAATCGTGAAATCTGGCTGTTGCAGAGTTTCCGGAGGTGTCTTGCCCAACACAACAGACGATTGGGCGCTTGAAGATTGCGGAGAATTGTAAGCCGTGGAAGGAGTCTGTGATAATCCCCTGCGCGTGAGCGATTAACGCGACAAAGTCCAGCGGGTCGGCATCGAAGCGGACGGTCAACCAGTCGCCGGCGTCTGGCAACCACTGCAGGGGGGCACTGACAAGTAGGATGACTGGGAGCCCATGCTGCACACTGACGTTGTGTAACCACTGGATACGCGCCGGGGAAAGGGCATCCAGCCAGTAACACAGAAGGTAAGTATGGGGGGTGTATAGGTGTGAATGCTCGGTGATTTCCTGCTCCCACTGTGTACGTGTGCGCAGAAGGGTGGGATCTACTACGGGCGATTCAACGTCCCAGCCTTGCCCCATTAATTGCTTGAACAGCGAACATCCTGAAGCTTCTCGAATGGTAACTGCGCGGAATTGGCCAAGGCCGGTTTGGTAAATTGGAATAAGCGTTTCTGGCAGCTCTGAAACGCCAAAACTTGCGGCATAGGCAATTCGATCCTGGTTGGGCGGAAAATCGGGTGTGAGCCACGGGTTGGTTGAGAAGGCGGATAAGAGGTCGTAGTTCCAAACTTGGTCGCTTCCTACTACAACGGTTTCATAATGAGGTAAATGTTGTAGGTCGCGGCTGGATCGATAATGCTTTGCGGAGAGATTCAGACGGGTTTCAATCAGGTGTTTTGTTTTTTTTCTTCGGAGTTCAAAGGCTTCCCGCCCGAAAGGCGTTTTTCGTGCTTTTAAGGCATTGCGCAGTCGGGAATAAAGGGGGAGATTCGGGTTGTGAACTTTTCCGAGGAGCGGGGTGTCTCGGGGGTTCAGCCAGAGGTCAATGGTTTCAACGGAGCGATGAGTGAGCTCCTGAAGCGTATCGTGCAAAGCAAGGGCTTGCAGTACGCCTCCATAGTTGAGTTGCCGATGAAACGTGAGGAGGCCGATACTCATTTTCCGGTTCCTTTGCGCGGGTCTTTGAAGCGCGGAATACGGTTTGGCATAAAGAGGTCGCGGAGTTTGTTCCGGTATCGGCGCAAGAAGGGTTTCCGCTCTGCCCACCAATCGGCCAACGTCAGCTCATGATGTAGCTTGTTCCAGCAGAAACGCATATACGGATCGCCATCCAAATGGCGTTTCAACATAAATCGGAGCGCAAGGCGTCTGCCGGTTTTTCGGTGAGCATCAAGGTCAAAGACTTCGGCACCAAAAGACTCCAATAAGCCAAGCGCGTCGAGATCCAAAAGAGTTCTTTGGCACTTGTCGCAAACACCACAGTTACGGTTTGTATGGCCATCAGATGGACCACAGTTACGAAGTTCTTGGCAACAGACGTTGAGCATCTTTTGGGCGAGGGGAAATTCCGCTACGCGGCGTATTTTATCCCAGCGCATAACACCTGCACCTTCGGAGTAGAGGGTTAGTGAGGGTGTAGAGAAGTTGGGCAGTGAGAAGATGTCGTAATCGGCGAAGTCTTTACATTCCCGGTTGTCAAGGTGGTGAGACCCCTCGCCAGCAGAGGCGTAAAAGTAGGTTCCAAACAGTTTTCCAAGCGCATGCACGCAAGCCATATCTGCATAGGGAGCCATGTAGATGAGGGTCTGCGGGAACTCTTCATTATAGTTTGAGCGAACCGGGACATAATCGAGGCCGAGTGCGGAAGCGATAGAGGCGGCACGCTCTTCGCCAGCCTGGAGGAGCTGTTGCGTTTCGAGGTTGTCGGTATGTTCATAGACGTGCCCTACGGCAAAGGTACAAAGATGAGTTAAACGTAGGGTTGTCCACGGAGCTTGTAGAAAATTGGCAATGACGTGAAAGGAATCAATGCCACCGCTACATCCCGTACCAACGGCGCCTTGTGTTTGGAGGGGCTCGGCGATCAATGGAGCCATAATATGCGGGGTACGGAAGCGTGTGGAGTGCATGGTTAGGACAGGGCACAGAATTTCTTGTAATTGAAAGTGTAGTCGTTCAGTCAATGGGGCTTCACAAGTGATATCTTGGTGGTAAATCATGGCCCAATAGAGAAGCCCAACGACAAATGCATCCGCACGCGTGTTTAAACCGTCAGCAAAGCGTTCATCTACTTCGTACCATAGCGTTTTAATGAGTCCGTCTTCTTCAATGACAGCACTAAGCCGTGCTCGTCCGTTTGTTTGAGTGATGATAGGTTGCCTGATTGTAATCATCTTGAAAATCCCTTAGATACGGAAACGTCCGCGTGTAGCTAATAAATATGCTTGAATGGGGCTTAGTCCCCGGGGGATGATTTGACGTGGCAATTGGAGAGGATCCGGCGGGGTAGATCCGTGCTTGCGGGTTGTTACAGCCCAACGGAATCCGGCAGCTTTGACAGCATTTCGTTCGCGGTTATTGTAAAAACCTGATGGATAGGCAAACGTTTCTACGGGTTGTTTGGTCAGACGACGAAGGGTTTCACGGTTTTGGGTCAACTCTTGCATGAGCGCAGCACTAGAACACTGCCGCAGGTCTTCATGATGAACCGTATGCCCACCGAATTCGATGAGCCCGGTTGCGGCTAGTGTCTGAATGTCGGAATCAGAAAGAAACGCCGAATTCCTGCGGTCAGTCACAAAACACGTGGCAGGAATCTGAAAATGTTTCAGGATGGGAAGGAGATGCGTGACGTTGTCAATGAACCCATCATCGAAGGTTAAGACTATGACGCGAGAGGTTGGGTGGGGCGTCATGGCTTGAGTGAGCGTTCGAAATGTATACTTTGCTGCGAGCAGGTGTTCAATTAGAGTCGCGAGCTCTTGTGGGCGAATTGAATTGTTGGGCGCGATGGGCTCTACGATGTCATTATTAACGGAATGCAGCATGAGGATACGTGGAATACCAGCCGCTGGTCTCGGGCGAAAAATGAAAAGCTGCGCAGAGAGAAGAACGATGGAACATCCGGTTAGACAGGCAAGTCCGAACCCTAAAAAGAAACCGAAATGTCCAGGAAAGAGGAATATTGGTACACTGAACCCGCCTAATACGATGGAGATGGCAAAGAGCCATCCTAGGCGAAAAAGGTATTCGAAGTTTCGGATACGGCTCATCGATCGACTCGGTAGTGTGTGAAAATCCCTTCCGGTACCCCAATGCGAAAGTGTTTCCGACGCCACCATAATCGATTGAGTTGAGGCTCGAGTGTCTGTAAACGGTTATTTTCAGCATTGACAAAGTGGGTGGAGGGGTGCGCATCCGCGAAGTCTAGGAGAAGGCCAAAGAGTTCTCGTGAAATAAGTGTGCTCTGGTTGGTCCAAGGTAAAACCCAACTGTCTACGCGAAAGAAGTCCGGTCCGATTCGCTCAATCCATTTTGGGAAAAGCACATCGGGTTCTTTTTCGATGTATGGGCTTCGTCCGCACCAACGGGTTGCTTTTCCAGGGCGAAACATTCGGCGAACCCATTTCTGCCAGACGGGTGAGGTGTCCAGCGTCTCTGTATCTGCCCAACGCGGATCTTTTTCTCGGATTGGCCAAAAACGGGAATACATGGAGGCAAAACGATTCTGTGCACCTGGATTGTAACGGTTGCGAAATCGGACAAGGTCAACTTCTCCTGATTCCAAATGCCGCATAGCCTCAACTAATTGCGTTCGCATGGAGGTACTGTCAACGCAAACAGGGAAATCATTTTCCAACACCATCATATAGTCGGTTTTGAGATTTTCCCGGCACCAGCGGAATCCCCCTGCTATGCCTACATTGTCTGGCCGGCCGACATAACGAACACCAAGCGATTCGGCCATTTGCGCGTCACGATCAGAAAATGATTGGAAACAGATGACAGCGTCATCAAAGTTCTCGTAAAGCCTGTGTGCAAGATGATTCTCGATAGTGTGCCGAGTGGTTTCCCAAGCCTTAAACCCAAGGATGGCCACGCCAACGGTCTTCCCATAGGGTGCTCCAACGGAGGATAGGCCAACGCCTTGTGTTCGCTCGCAACTTGCCATATACCGCCCTCCTATTCTTCTCCATGGATTCGTTTTTTGTATACCAGAACGCCAAAAACAAGATTACGCTTGATCCCCTTTTTGACATAACTGAACCAGAAGAACCCTCGTAGGTGCATTCCAATAAAAGCCCATGCTCGCCCGCGATAGGGTGTTTTAAGCAAATAATGCAGATAAGCTAGCCAAGTTCGATTCTTCGGTAAACAGCACCAGGGCTTGGCAGAAAAGTTTGCAAAGTGGCGGATAACTAGGGTTTCTCCCTTTGGGAGCAGGCGCGGAATGGTACAATTAAACCGCATTGGAAGCTCGAGGATTTTTCCTTCCATGGTCAGGTTGATTACGTCTTGATCTGGCCATGCAATGTGCTTGTAGTGAAGCGCTGTATTTTCCATACAGCGCTTGCCGAATTGGCAGGCACGCAAACCAACCAAGTCCATTACCAACATACCGGAATAGAAATACTTGGCGTCCGGTTTCATGCCGAGTCGCATTTTGTAGGCTTGAAAGTCTGGAGTGTTCTCTTTGACATCAGTCGTACCCGCGAGCAGGCATCCTTGCAAATCTATTGTCCACAGTGGAGAAAGATCGCCTAAAACGAGGACGTCAACATCCATGTAAATCGTTCGAGTTTCATCTGTCAACAGGTCAGGCAACAGATAACGATAATACATTTCCTGTGTGATGTGTTCCAGCGGCAAGGGAAAGGCATCGAACTGTTTTCGTTCCACCGGATGCAGAACAAAGCTGCCACGCCCGTTCAGCTGTTTTTCCCATGCAGTCAACTTAGAACGGTTTGACTCAGAAAGTGCACTAAACAACACATGAAACCGGAATGCGCGGTTGGGATTGTGTTCCAAAATGGAAGCCACCACTACCGCAAGATGCTGGGCGTAGTTGTCCGAAATACAAAATGAGATGGAAATAGGGTCAATCGGGTTCATAGGTGATCCATTCGTGAAAAATACGCCGTTGGGAAAAGTATATCATACTTTATCGAGGTGAACCTTACAGGGTCAGGGTTGTTTTGAAAGATTGAACCTAAGGGTGGTGAATTTGATTTCGTTGTCAAGGTTTAGGGGGTTATATTTTACGAATGAAATGCATGAAGTGTTTGTTCAAGCCAATCCAGGATTGCATCGGCTTGATGTACGGAATCGGCGATACAGGGAAGTGGTTGATGGGAAAGCGTGGGAATAGGTGAATGATTGAGCTTAGCATAGCAGGTGAGCGTGTGTTCGCGGATTTCTACCTTGGCAATGTTACGTTCGGCTGCAAGCAACCGCAGGCCTGCAAGGCGGAATGCACGCACGGCGGCAGCAGGAAGTGCTCCATAACGATCGGTAAGCTCGCTTTGAAGTGTTCTCAATTCCGTGGAACTGACCAGTTCGGCCAGGCGGCGGTAGATATTCATGCGCTGGGCATCATCTTCAATATACGTGTAGGGGATGGCGGCTGCATTGGAGCCGGAGGCTCCGGGTGATGTGTTAAGAAAGTCGAGTGAAAGCTCGACATCAACCAAATTCGGAATGTGTTCACCTTTAAGCCGGGCAATTGTTCGACGGAGAAGCTGACAATAGAGTCCGAATCCAATGGCCGCGATATGCCCGCTTTGGGCGGCGCCCAGAAGATTGCCGGATCCACGGATTTCCAGATCGCGTAAAGCAATGGCATAGCCGGCACCAAGGCCACTATGGCGTTTAAGGGCTTGAAGGCGTCTACGGGCATCACTGTCAAGAATGCCCTCTGGAGGAAGCAGCAGATAGGCAAACCCCTTGACGGCTGAACGCCCAACACGTCCGCGCAACTGATATAACTCGGCCAGACCAAACCGGTCAGCCCGATCGATCAGGATGGTATTTGCTCGGGGAATGTCTATGCCGCTCTCTACAATGGTTGTACAAAGTAGGACATCGCCTTGGCCAAGCTCAAATGCATGCATGGTGGCGGCTAATTCAGCGGCTGGCATTTGTCCGTGTGCAATGAGTACACGGGCGTTCGGGACAAGTCTTCGTAGACGCTGAGCCATTCGTTCAATGGTGTGAACACGATTGTACAGATAAAACACTTGTCCGCCGCGGGCGAGCTCTTTGCTGATTGCTCGTGCCACAGCTGCATCTTCATCTCGTTGCAAAATGGTTTCCACGGCTACACGGTTTTGTGGTGGAGTGCGTAGAAGAGAGAGATCGCGTGCGCCGGTGAGGGAAAGATAAAGCGTACGAGGAATGGGTGTGGCGCTCATGGTAAGGACGTCTACCAACGCTCGCAGTCGTTTAAGCTGTTCTTTATGCGCCACGCCGAATCGTTGTTCTTCGTCAATAATCAGCAGGCCAAGATCACGAAAGGGGACATTTTCCGTGAGCAAAGCATGGGTGCCTATAAGAATGTCAACTTGTCCGTTGGCGGCATCTTCACGTGTTTTTTGCCGTTGAGCTCGGGTTCTAAATCGTGAAAGCACCTCAATGCGAACAGGAAAGGCAGCCATTCGTTCACAGAACGTGGCGTAGTGTTGTTCGGCGAGAACGGTTGTGGGGGCGAGGACGGCTACTTGTTTATGGTTGGTTACTGCGATAAACGCTGCCCGCATGGCTACTTCAGTTTTTCCATAACCAGCATCTCCGCAGATCAGACGGTCCATAGCTGTGGGTGCGGCCATATCTTGTTTAACGTCTGCAATGGCTTGAGTCTGATCGGGTGTTTCAGTCCAAGGAAAGAGTGCTTCAAATTCTGTTAACCAGGGATCCGTCAACGAGAAGGAAAAACCTGGCATGACACGTCGGCGCGCCTGTGTATCCAGGAGCCCGGCAGCCAAATCTTCAATACCTTGCTGGGCAGAAACCCGATCATGTTGCCACCGCTTTCCATCAAGTGCGTGTAGTTTTACCTGGTGGTTGCCGGGGCCGATATAACGTGAAAGCAGGTGTGCGTGGGAGGTGGGCACATGCAATTTGGCGCCATTGGCATATTCGAGGGTAAAGACCTCGGTGCGCCGTCCATCCACCTCAATTTCATTTAACCCCAGGAAGCGGCCGATTCCGTGTTCAAGGTGAACAACAAGCTCGCCAGGTTCAACGTCAAAGGCATATTCGAGCCGTTGTCCGGTATGGATGGCGGTGTTACGTTTTTGGAAAAGGTGTCGAATGCGGCGTGAAGGGTAGAAATCACAGGTGGTAACTACGCTCCAGTTGATATCATCGAGCACAAACCCTTGTGAAAGGGCGATGTTTTCCCAGAATAGAGGAGCGTCTTGTGGCAATTCCCGGGTTAACAGTTCTTGGGTGGCAGCGGATTCTACGCAAAGCAGGATGTGTTCTCCCTTTCGTGCGCGAGTATCCAGATCGGCTAATAATTGCCGACGGATTGTGGTGTAGAATTCCGGGTTTTGCGTGCCGGAACCGGCAATGGCCTGTACGCCGGGGAAGGGGCGGGCTTTTAATGCCAGAAGTGGCATGTTGGGCTGAATGGGGTCGCCACTCCAACATACCGGAGCTTGCCAGGTTGTGATTTGTGTTTTGAATCCGCTTGTGTTGGGGCATTCTCCAAAATAGGCGGGCATTTGGTCGAGGGTGGCAAGAATGGCCGGAGCATCGTGCAATAGCAACGCCGCATCTTGTAATTGCGGGAGCAGGTGGGTCGTGCGCAAGGAGGCACGGGGGGTAGGGGGAACAATCAGACATTCCAGCCGAGAAATGGAACATTGCGTGATAGGGTCGAACGTACGAAGCTCCTCCACGTTGTCTCCAAAAAAATCGACTCGTATGGGTTGTTCCGCGCCGGCCGGCCATAGATCCAAAATGCCGCCGCGAACAGCAAACGTTAGGGGCGTTTCGACTAACTCTACCCGTTCATATCCGGCTTTTGTCAGACGGGAAGAGAGCTCTTCAAAAGGTAATGCTTGCCCGGATTGAAAGGTGAGACTGGCGGCTTCCAGTGCGTGTGGTTCTGGAACGGGTTGTAAAAGGGCATGAATAGAAGTAACGATCAGCGCGTGTGTGGGTGAATTTAGTAGGGCGCGAACGTGAGCAATCCGCTCACCGGAAAACAACGCCGCCTCATCGTCTGCTGGGGCAAGTGGCAGGCATGGTAAATTGGGAAAAAGTGTTTCGGCGTCAGCCAAGGCCTGTTCAGCTAGGGCGGGAGTGGCGGTAACCAGTAGGGCGCGTTTTCGCCTCGCCATTTTGACACATGTCATAATCGACACAGGAAGAGGTAAATCACCAAGCGCAAAGGACTTCTCTTTGCGTGGTAAAACACCACTTAGATGTCGGTTGAAACGTGAGATTAGCGAGTCGATCGGTTTCACGCGTGAAAGTATAACACAGGTGGGGATCTTGGCGGCCTGGGTACTGTGAGTGTGATAGGGGGGATGTGAGAGAACACGCAGCGTACTGGGGATAGACTCGCCCCGGGTTGATTGTAAAGTCGGGGCGGATTCGGGGAGAAGTCGGGGCGTGTTCATTAAAAAGCAGTTCTAAGAGAAAACTAATAAGAGGAGTGGGTTGAAGTTATGGGAAGAGGATGGTGATAAAGTAGATAGAATATGGTATACGAATTAGGTGGCACTAAAAAGTGTTGACTCAATTATTAGTCTTTGCTATCTTTTGTCCATTCCAAAGCGGGATTATGCCGTCTTTTGGGTATTATTTAAGACAAAGGAAGTTCTTACGATGGACATTTCCTCGATGAAAGTTGGCGATAAGGCTGAAATCACAGGATACAATGTGACGCGTGCGGGTTACCGCGCGAAGTTGTTGGCGCTCGGATTGACGCGCGGGGCAACTATTCAGTTGATGGGCGTGGCTCCGATGGGAGACCCGCTTCGTTTGAAAGTGCGTGGATTTGAGTTGTCGCTTCGTCGTTCCGAAGCATCGTTTCTCCAGTTGAAGGCGGCGCAGGCATGAAAGAGAATAAACGGAAAATCATAGCGGCTGTAGTGGGCGACCCAAATACGGGTAAGTCAACGTTTTTTAACGCTTGGACAGGAATGCATCAGGTTACAGGCAACTGGCCGGGTGTGACGGTTGAGAAGTTGTTGGGGCAGCTCACCATGCCAAACGGGGATTCGTTGACGTTGGTTGACTTGCCGGGTATTTACTCGCTCCATGCGGTTTCGGAAGACGAACGGGTGGCTTCAGAATATGCCCGGAGTGCGGAACCAGATCTGATAATTAACGTGATCGATGCAGTTAATTTGGAGCGGAACCTTTACTTAACGTTGGCTTTGGCTGAGCTTGGCAAGCCGATGGTGGCCGTGCTCTCTATGACGGATATCCTGGAGCGGCAGGGGTTCGCGGTGGATATGGAGATGCTTTCCAAGCGATTGGGAATGCCAGTGGTAACGGCAGATGTTCAGCACCGTACGAAGCGTGTGGCGTTGGAACGTGCGATTGAGGAGGCGTTGGCTACCAAACAGCAGTTGCCGCATGTGGTTTATCCTGAATCGTTGAATCAGGCGTTGAAACAGGCGCATCGAGAAGGTGAGCCGGAGGTGCTCGCAGTTCATCGCCTGGAAGGCATTTTGCCTGGTGCAGAGACGATTATTACGGATGTGGAAAAGGCGCTTGGAACCACTCCGGATGTGCTGATTGCCGATGCTCGCTATGACAAGATCGCGGAAATTACGGCTGGAATCGTTAAACAGGTTGGTCATGCGCGCACGGAGCTTGGTCGCACGCTGGACAAGTTCGCTCTGAATCGGTGGCTCGGTATCCCGATCTTTTTGGGAATGATGTACCTTCTCTTCTGGTTCACGCAGGTGGTTGGCGGTTGTTTCATTGACTTTTTTGACGGGCTTGGCGATGCCATTTTCGTTACGGGTCTTGGTAATGTACTGACTCTTTGTGGAGCACCGGAGTGGTTGGTGACGCTGCTAGCTGATGGTTTGGGGACGGGGGTTCAGACGGTGATGACCTTCATTCCGCCGGTGTTCTTTATTTTCTTAGGGTTATCCGTATTGGAAGACTCGGGATATATGGCGCGTGCGGCGTACGTGATGGATCGTTTCATGCGATTACTCGGGTTGCCGGGGAGTGCGTTTGTGCCAATGCTGGTAGGGTTCGGTTGCACGGTTCCGGCAATCATGGCCACACGTACGCTGGCGAATCGGCGTGATCGGTTGTTAACGATCTTCATGGCTCCGTTTATGAGCTGTGGTGCGCGCTTACCGGTGTATGCACTGTTCGGGGCTGCATTTTTCGGCGCGGCTTCAGGAACAATGGTGTTTGCCATCTACATGTGCGGCATTGTGTTGGCCGTGTTGACGGGTTTACTTCTGAAGCACACGTTGTTTGTGGGAGACCCGGCTCCGTTTGTCATGGAGCTCCCGCTTTATCATATTCCACGGATCACAACGGTCTTCAAGCAGGCATGGGAACGGCTTCAGCGCTTTCTCTTCCGTGCCGGCAAAGTCTTGGTTGTGATGGTATTGCTTCTGAGTGTATGCGATAAGATCATGGTAAACGATCCGTATGCTGAAAAAGCATCGGCAGCAGATGCTGAGCCTGCGAAAATCTCCGTGATTGAGTTGGTTGGCCGTACCATTTCACCTGTCTTTGTGCCTATGGGCGTGGAGCGTGAAAACTGGCAGGGTTCGGTAGCATTGATTGTCGGCCTCTTCGCCAAAGAACAGGTGGTTTCTTCGCTGAATACGTTGTATGCAATCTCTAACTCTGAAACGGAAGAAGCGGAGAAAGAGGAACCATTAACGTGGGCTTCTGCCAAAAGTCAGTTCAGTGAGGGTATTGTGGACGCGTTCGCGACCATTCCTGAGGCATTTGCTGGATTGTTGGATTCGTTGCTTGACCCGTTAGGTGTGGCAATGTTTAAATCGGAATACGATCAGGCTCTTCGGTTAGCAGATCAGTTGGCGGATCCATCCCTTTCTGCAGATCGGTTGGTTGGGTTACAGGCTCAGATTGATGATGCGCTTGATATTGAAGGGCTTCATAGTGAGCTGACCGAGGCCACGGCCACGAAAGAGGCTCTGGAGAAGCAGGTTGCGCAGAATGAAGCATTACGCCCGCAATTAGAAGATGCCGAGGCTTCGTTGGATGAGGTCGTGAAGCGTCTAGAAAAGGCTTCTGAATTACAGGGATTGGCCAAGAAGGTAACATCCGGAAGTGTGACGGATGAAGCTGGCCGTCAGGCAGTGGTTAAGGCTTTTGCTGATAAGGTTGACGCTTATTATCAAGAGGCCATGTCTGAAGAGGTGGAGGCAGATGCCACGTTGATGAAGACGCTCGCCGGAAAGTTTGATAACAACAAAAACCGGGCGTTTGCCTACTTGCTCTTTGTCCTGCTGTATGTGCCTTGTCTTGCGGCAATGGCCACGGTGGTGCGTGAAATTGGGTGGGGTTACAGCTCAATCCTCTTTGGGTACCTGACGGTGCTTGGGTGGTGTGTGGCAACACTCTATTTCCAAGTGACTACGGGGCATTCCATTATTTGGGTGGTTGTACCCTGTGTAATTCTTGCACTAGTTGCTGGTTTCTTCTGCGCGTTGGGAAGAAAACTTAAAGTGAAGTTGGTGGTGTAAACCACGAGATGGGCATCATGCTCTGCGTGCATGATGCCCTTTTCTAAATCATTATGTTAGCTTTTCCTAATTAATCTTTCAATTGTTAGATGGTATACACATCAGAAAGGAAACAATAAATGAAAAAACCCAGCATGTTCATGATTACTTTGCTGTTTGGATTGGTTGCGGCACCGGTTTTTGCCGCGGACGCTTCAGCGGGGAATCAGGCGGCCACAGAACTCGAAAAAACCTCCGAAGGATGGGTTTTTGGCGGAAGTGTTGGCATTGATTATTGCACCAAACAGCTGACTTATGGGCTGATTGATAATCCGCATGCAATTGTGACGCCGAGTGCCGCTTTGAGTTTGGGAAATGAGGACTGGTTCACAGTTGAACTCTCGATTGAGGCAATTTTTGACACCACGAATTGGGGTGCAAAGGATGGCGGGTATAATGACCGTCGCTATAAATACCAAGAGCTGGATCCCGGAATTACACTTTCTCGTACGTGGGATACGGTCTCGTGGTTGGGTTCATCACTCGATACCTCCATCAATTACACCTATGAATATCATCCTCGTGCTTGCAAGAAACCGGGGCTTTACGAAAACCCGGATACACAGTGGCTCAATCTTGAGATCTCGGCTGGAGATTTTTGGTTGATTCCAACCTTTACGTTGGAGTACCAACTGGCGCGACAGGGGGCATCTGGAGAAGGGGATGGTAAGGGAGGTATCTATGCCACATTCTCCCTCAGTCATGAGTTTGATGTGGGTGAGCCCCTGGGGCTGTCGGAAGGGGTTTTGACCCTTACTCCTACACTTGGTATTGGAATGGGGAACAAAGATCGTAACCGTGCGGACTTTGCTGATTACTATGAAGAGGAGGGAAAGAGTGCGGATAATTTCATGTTCCGTGATGGCTTTGGTACCTTGGAATTGGCTTACAGCCCGTTTGAGGGGTTTGCGATTGCCCCCTATGTAGGTTTCAATCAGCAGATGGATTCTGTGGCCAAGGATGCCGCCGGGGATGACGATTTCGTTGCCTTCGCCGGGATTGGTGTGAGTTACGAGTTTTAAAATACACTTTTCGGACAACACAAAATAAGATAAACATAGAGCCGGGCGTGGGTTCTCTCTCCCCCACGTCCGGCTCTTGCTTGTTTATACTGAGCGGGACAGAGGCGAAAACTCGTAAGAGGATACCCCACGCCAGACTATTACAGATTAAGAGATCCAGAGAAAAGGAATACGATAAGCTTGTTGTCAAGAACAACAATGCTTTGATTTTTTTCTAATGAAGGCAAGCTTGAGAACAAGCCAAATTGCCTCCCAGGCAATGGCAAGAGACATTTTACTGAACCCGGCGATTCGGTCAGCAAAAATAATGGGTTCTTCGTGTAGCCGGAATCCTAAGCGCCATGCAACGTAATTCATTTCTATTTGAAATCCATAACCATCGGCGGCAATATGTGTTAGATTGATTGCTTCAAGAACGTCTCGGCGAAAACACTTATATCCTCCCGTTGGATCCATGATGGGCATGCGAGTGAGGGTGCGCACATAAATGCCTGCTGCATAACTGAGTATCAGCCGCCGCAATGGCCAGTTCAATATGCGCACGCCTCCGATGTAACGTGAACCGATTACGACATCGAAAGCATTCGCTGCTTGTAATAGTCTAGGAAGATCTTTCGGATCGTGCGAAAAATCAGCATCCATTTGGAGAATATGAGAGTAGGGGTGCTCCAATGCCCATGAGAATCCAGCGACATAGGCACGGCCAAGCCCCTCTTTCCTACGTCGGTGTAGAAGGTGAATCCGAGCGTCTTGTCGTATCATGTGTTCTACTTGTTTGCCTGTACCGTCAGGCGACGCATCATCTACGATAAGAAGATCGGCGGTAGGAAGTATATCGCGTACTGCATGAGAAAAAGATTCAATATTTTCCCGTTCATTGAACGTCGGTGTAATGATGAGAGGACGTGAAGTTTCCATGGACAAAATGTATCGTTACGCCAGCTCAGCGACAAGTTTCAACAATGTCGTAATCGCCTCGTTGACAGGAAGCGTTGCTATGTGTGCACCTTTACGGAAAAGTGCAAAACAATTTTTCCCTCCACATAATGCCAAATCTGCCATGCGCGCTTCTCCTGGACCATTGACAACACATCCCATGACGGCTACATGCAAGCGTTGCGCATTGGGGTGTTTCCGATAAAAGGTTTCAAGTGCGTCTGAAACGTACTCTACGGTATTCATTATATCGACTTGTGTCCGTCCACATGTTGGGCAACTGGTTATCCAGGCACCAGGTTGCCGCAGCCCACATGCCCGTAACAACTCAATTCCAACCCGGATCTCTTCTTCTATCGGAGCTGTCAGCGAAATACGCAATGTGTCTCCAATACCCTCTTCTAAAAGTTTGGAGAGCGCTATGCAGCTGACAACTGTTCCACGCCTAGCGGTTCCGGCTTCTGTGACGCCAAGGTGTAACGGATAGGAAACTCTGGATGCCAACAATCGATAGGCTGCAAGTGTGCGTGGAATATCAGAGGCCTTTACTGATATCTTAATTTCTCGATAATCAAGTCTCTCGAGTAGTGCAACATGTGTCAAAGCACTCTCAACGAGCGCTTCCGGAGTTGCAGTTCCGTACTTTTCGAGCAATGATTTTTCTAACGATCCACCATTTACGCCGATACGAATGGGAATACGCCGGGGTTTAGCTGCCTCAACAACCGCACGAATATGCTCTTTACTACCAATATTTCCGGGATTTATGCGTAAGGCTGAGATACCTGCTTCTATAGAGGCGAGAGCCAACCGGTAGTCAAAGTGAATATCTGCGACGAGAGGAAGACGACTTTTGGCACAGAGTGTGTGTAGGGCAGAAGCGGCTTCCTGGTCGGGAACTGCCACACGAAAAATATCACATCCTAATTCGGCTGCGCGGTCGATTTGGCGTAAGACGCCCGTTATGTCGGGTGTCGGAACATTGGCCATAGTTTGTATGGAAATCGGAGCTCCGCCTCCAATGGCTACAGCCCCCACATAGATTCGACGGGTTTTTTCCCGAAACATGGGGTTAGTCTCCAGAGAATAGGCGCTGAATAGCCGGTAAAATTAATCGCATGGTGTCGCTGTAAAGGAACCACCCCATTACTCCAATGAGGAGGCAGGCAAAAATATTCGTTAACCATCCGATAATACGTGCGTTGGCTTCGCGCCTAGTAATGAATGCATAGAGCGCAAACAAAATATGCCCTCCATCAAGAACTGGAAGTGGAAGCAAATTAAGAATGGCTAAGTTTACACAGATCAGCCGCAAGAATCCAAGGCTGACCCAAAGCCCTACCTGAACTACTTGCATGAGTACACCGAAAATCAGGATTGGCCCCCCTAGGCTCTTAGCTGTTCGTCCACGTTCACCTTCATGCTTCGGAGCCGCTAGAGCACTGAGAACCCGAAGTACACTCGCAGCATCGGATCGAAGCTGTGCTAGGACTCCACGCTCTGTCATCCACTGGAAATGGGTTCGCGAAAATGGCTGAATAATAATCCCAAGCAAGGGTTTAGTGGAAGACTCCACTTCTTCATTTGTTGTTTGGAGTACTTCCGGCACAATAGTTACCAAACGTTTGGCGGCGGTTTCTTTTTCTGTGAAGGATTGAATGGTTAGGGTTATGGGGCGCTCCGGGTGTTCCCGTTCAATCAATTGGTTGACATGGGTAAAGACTACACCATTCAGTTCTAGAATGGCATCTCCTTTGGCTAATCCTGCACGTGCAGCAGGCGAATTGGGAATGACGTCTCCAATGCCGAATATCAGCGGTCCGGGTGTTAATCCACCAATAGTGAAGGCTTCTTCTTCTTCAGAAAGGCGAGTGTTCAATGGTGTCTGAATGGATATCTCTTGTCCGTTACGTTCAACCAAGAGGCGAACTGTCTTGTTTGAGCTTCCCGCGAGGAAACACTCCGTTTGAAATTCCGGCCAAGAGTGAACTGTACGCTCATTGACAGAGAGGATCCGATCTTTTGGGCGAAGCCCATCTGCCCAAGCTTGACTGTCAAGAGCAACGGCTCCGATTTCAGTGGAGGCGCCGGTAGCATCGCTTGGCGCGAACCAACAGATCAGTGCTGCACAGAAAACAGCTAGAATAATATTTCCGGCGGGGCCGGCTAATGCAACAAGAATACGTTTCCATGGGGCTGCTGTTCCCAAACGGTTGGTTTCGCCATGTTTCCCTTGAATTTTTGACATAGCGTCAGGATCCAATTGTGGTAAAGAAACATAGCCCCCGAATGGAATGGAAGAGATCCGCAGCTCTGTTCCGTGTATGTTTCGTTTCCAAAGAGCAGGCCCGAACCCTATTGAGAAAACGTCTGCGCGAAGCCCAAGTAAACGGGCAACGAGAAAGTGCCCTAATTCATGAATAAAGATCGCTAAACTGAAAAGGATTAAAGCAAGAATAATGGAAAAAGGCCAAAGTAACCAGTTGGTCATACAACCTCCGAACAGAAAGTTATGGTTCAAGCGGTTCTAAGAACCGTTCACGCGCTCGGAATCGAGCGATCTTAGTATACCCAACGCGCATCAATAAATCATATGCGCGGGAGAAATTGGAGCAGACAAATCGCGCGCGGTGCGCATCGGACGAAACCGTTATAGGGATTTCTCGATGGCGGCACGCCCGTAAAATTGCTTCACTAGGATAACACTCCTGACAGTCCTTAACCCACCCAGATGTATTTAGTTCTACTGTCATATCCGCAGCTTTGATCGCGTCAAGCGCATCGCGAATGAGAGGTGTAACATCTACTGCCGGATAAAACGCAAACTTTTTAATCAGATCAATGTGTCCTGCGATGTCAAATAAACGACTTTCAGCCATCTGTTTGACCGCAATCCAGAATTGCTGATGCAAGACATCGATCTCATCCTGGGAAAGGGGTTCCCAGAATGCGCGAACATTATCGATACTTTCCTTTCCAACGTAATGCACAGACCCTATGGCATAATCCAAGCGTGGATCCCGTGCCATAGGTGCCAGCCAAGCCGCAGAATTATCCAGCCAGTCAAATTCCATGCCAATTCTAATCTCGGTCGCAGGGTTACGCTTCGCGAGCGCCTGAATGACCTCAAAATACCGGTTTTCCAGATGCGGTTTTAGCGCCCATTCTGGAACTTGCGTTTGTCCTGGCGCATCTCGGTAATAGTGATCGGCAAATCCAAGGATTTCAACTCCTTGTGTTTGCGCAACAGAAAGGAACACGTCCGGCGTTTCAGCGCCATCACTGAATACCGTGTGGTTGTGGTAGGAAGCCCGCTTCACGGAGTCGCCTTCCGTGAAGATTTTCGTTTTTTGTACGGTGTGGTTCCTGCTTCAGCATTACGATATGATTTTTGTTTTAACTTGTCCGCCGCGTTTTCTTTCGTAATAAAGTGCTGTTTGGATTTTCGATACGATTGGGTCTGGTGCGCGGTTTGAGGGTGGGAAAAATCTTCGGAAGAGGATGTTTTCGTGTAGATTCTTTTGGACCTACGCTGTTGTGTGGCCGATCGGTTGCCGCGTCCCTCTTTTTTATGCCCTCGTGTTTTGGCAATGGCAGCACGTCGTGTTTCATCGGCGTGACGTCCGCCATTCCAGACGTCCACAGCCGTTCCTTGGACGTATGCAAAGTCCAGGCGTCGATTGGGGAAGTCCACTTTAGCGATATAGACTTTTAGACTCATACCCGCTTTAATAGAAAGTGTACCAACGCTGAGTGTTTCAGAGGTGGGTTGGAAGGTTACATGTTGCTTGGAGATACCAGAAATGTGAACCATACCGGAGACTTGCAGGTCAATAACGTCTACGAAGAATCCGAAGGGCTTTACCGAGACCACAACCGCGTCATAGATTTCTGGCCTGCGATCATCCAATTGTTGTTGAAGGAATCGGTACTTTTTGATCTCGGTGAGTGCCCGTTCTGCCTCGTCTGCCACTTGTTCGCGTTCAGTGGCTTGCGCTGCAGCACGTTCAAGCCAACCAGTGTCAATCCGTCCGCCATGCCCTCCGGTTGTGAGATAATCTGTCAATTGGCGATGTAGTACGAGATCCGGGTAACGGCGAATGGGGGAGGTGAAATGTGAGTAATACGTTAACGCCAGTCCGAAATGCCCATGCTGTTTTGCGGAATAAAGCGCTCTCTTCATGGCTCGTAATACGAGCGTATGGATGTGATATTTCAACGGATGATTGGCGGTTTCTCGCAAGAGCGCAGCCAGCTCATTGGGCTCCCGCAGGTTCCGTGGACGGATACCTAATTTGCGCAATTCCAATTCCAGTTTGTTGATTTTCTCATCATCGGGAGCCTCATGTAAGCGGTTGATAATTGCTACTTGATGGGTTAATAACTCTCTAGCCACGGCTTCATTGGCAGCCACCATACAACACTCAATCAACTGGTGAGATTCATCGTTGGAGGCTGCGTGGATACCAATCATCCGCCCATTCGCGTCTAGCTCAATCTCCACTTCCTGGGAAGCCATTTCCAATGCGGCATGTCGTTCGCGGATTTGCTTTAATTGTCGGGTTAAGGCCAATGTTTGTTTCAACATAGGCTGCGTCCGCGGATCGAGCACTCCGGTCATAAGCGTACAGGGGCGATCTTCCAGTAAAGCCAATGCTTCCTCGTAGGTCAATCGCTGACTTGAGCGGATGAGACTTTTGGCCATTCGGACGTGTACAACCTGCCCTTGGGCATTATAGGTCAGAAAGACTGAGAATGCCAAACGGTCTTCCTGCGGCATCAACGAACATACACCATTGGAGAGTTGTTCCGGAAGCATTGGCACGACTTTATCGATTAGGTAAACACTGGTGCCTCGATGATAAGCCTCTTTGTCCAGTGCAGAGCCTGGACGGACAAAGTGGCTGACATCAGCGATGTGAACTCCGAGAACGCGTTGTCCCTCGGCGTTTTGTTCCAAACTGATTGCATCGTCAAAATCACGTGCACTGGCAGGGTCAATTGTTAAAATAAAGTGATCGCGCAAATCCAGTCTTTCGCCTGGATGATACAGCAACTGTGCCACTTGTTCTGCTTCTGCCATAACAGCCGCTGGAAAGACTTCCGGCAATTCATACTGCCGCATAATGGAAAGCGTATCCAGAGACGGTTTATCTTCCGGTCCGATGACTTCAAGCAACTCGGCCACAAGTTTTGCTTGATTGTCGCTTTGGCGTTGAACACGCACCACCACGCGATCGCCCCGTTTTGCTTGCTTTGGGTCGTTCAATAGAAAGTCATTCCGATAAACCGGATTGAGCGGCTCAACGAACCATTTTCCGTGTCGGAAACGTACGGTCCCAACCACATCGCGGACAGAACCTTCATCGATTCGGCGCACCACACCTACCGGATCTGAGCGTGTCCCTGGGCGGTAGGCCACGGTAACCCGGTCGCCTTGGATCGCTGGGCCGACATCGGCACTTTCCACGAAAACCTGTTGACCGGTCTTATCGTCTGTAACAATCGCTGCTCCACTTCGTGTCATACGAAGCGTTCCTGTCAGCATTCCGGAACCAACGCCAGCCCGATAATACCCTCGCCGTTTTTCAATCAGTTCTCCACTGCGTACCATTTCACGAAGCATTCCGGGCAATCTTTTGGCTGCTTTTCCCCGAAGCCCAAGTGTCTTGATAATGGCAGGTACACAGAACACCTTCTCTGGTTCACTTTGGAACAGATAGCGAATAGCTTGTTCTTCAATGTTCATAGGCTATAGTATAACAGAAACCTCACTTCGGGCGTGTACAAAACACGATGTAAGACGAAAATCGAGAGGGAATTCGCTCTGTTTTCTATTGGAACGATATCTGGGAGAGGGGGAGGATGAAA
>ERZ808286.181-NODE-181-length-48373-cov-4.598969_pt1 | contig 48373 bp, 35 predicted proteins | sample MGYA00521276_ERZ808286 | MGnify/ENA primary metagenome ERZ808286 (study PRJEB31516, sample SAMN03275607) | gut metagenome | biome: mammalia-associated habitat; material: feces | host: Papio cynocephalus | place: Kenya | collected 2012-08-01 ... | reverse complement strand
TTTTTTTCAGTTTTTTTAGAAAAATCATTCCGTCGCAGCTTTCAAAAACAAAAACGTCCGTGCCGCAAAGCCACTTTTTTGCAAATCTTTTAAAAGAGGAAAAAGAAAAGCGTTCAAAAGCGTTCATCAAGGAATCTGAAAAAAACTTGTTGAAAAAATTAGGAAGTTTCAGAGTCGAAAGAGTAACATTCGTGAGCGTTGCTTTATTTTCGTGGTAGACAAGCCCTTTTTGTAGTTCCTTTATGGATTTTTTATTGTAAAGTTCCTGATGCTGAAAGTACGAATAATAAGGCCGCGGAAAGCTGAAAAAAACAACTTCGATTCCCTGGTCGAGCGCTTCCTGCGCGAATTTGTGGAAACCGCCTAAACGGTTCGACTTCCAGTTGTGGCCGGTCAAAAACGTGATTTTTTTTAAGTCCATTTTAATCCCTTGAATACAAGTCGCGCGTGTAGACTTTTTGCCGAACGTCTAAAAGCTCATCGCTCATTCTGTTTGCAATAATCACATCGCAGGAATTCTTAAAACTCTGCAAATCGTTTAGAACCTTGTATTTTTCATATTCGCAGGAGGAAATTGTAGGCTCGTAGATTACAACCTCAACGCCTTCCGCACGGAGCTTTTTCATTATGTCTTGAATTGCGCTCGCCCTAAAGTTGTCGGAATTTGACTTCATCGTAAGGCGGAAAACTCCAACTGTCTTAGGCTTTTTTGCCAAAATCATTGCTGCAATATGAGTTTTTCGCGTATCGTTCGACTCAACAATCGCGCCAATCAGATTGCTCGGAACGTTTTCGTAATTCGCGCGCAGCTGCTTCGTGTCTTTTGGAAGGCAGTAACCGCCATAGCCAAAACTTGGATTGTTGTAATGATTGCCGATTCTTGGATCAAGGCAAACGCCGTCGATTATCGACTTCGTATTAAGATTTTTAAGTTCTGCGTAAGTGTCAAGCTCGTTAAAATATGCCACGCGGAGAGCCAGATACGTGTTCGCAAAAAGTTTTACAGCCTCAGCTTCCGTTGGCTTCATAAAAAGAATCGGAATATCCTGCTTGATTGCGCCCTGCTTTAAAAGCGCGGCGAACTGCTTTGCCTTTGCTGAAGTGTCGCCAACAATAATTCTGCTTGGATAAAGATTGTCGTAAAGAGCCTTGCCTTCGCGCAAAAATTCCGGGGAAAAAATAATTTCCAAAGACGGAAACCGTTTCCGCATTTTTTCTGTAAAGCCAACGGGAATTGTGGATTTTATTACAACCGCTGCAGACGGGCAATGTTCGTTTACAAGCGAAAGTACAGACTCAACTGAAGAAGTATTGAAAAAATTCTTTTCGCTGTCGTAGTCGGTAGGCGTTGCAACAACCACAAAGTCAGGATTCTTATACGCAAGAGCCTTGTCCGTTGTTGCTGTCAGGTTCAATTCGCGCGAAGAAAGATATTCAGAGATTTCCTTGTCGACAATTGGCGATTTTTTTTGATTAATAAGATTGACCTTGGATTCAACTAAATCCAATGCAACTACATTGTTGTGCTGCGCCAAAAGAATTGAGTTGGAAAGCCCCACATAGCCAGTTCCAACGACCGTAATATTCATAGATTTTTCCATAAAAATATTTTAATGCTTTGTAGGGAAAAAAGCAATTTTGTAAGTTTTAGCTTTTTAGTCTAAAAATAAATTTCAAAACTACACCTGAGTAATGCAGTGAAAGTACAAAAAGTCCGCCTTAAAAATGGTGTAAATTAGCAGATTTTCATATAAACTTTATGTATGAAGAGAACAATTTTTTCAAAACTTAACGAGATGAAATTCAAGAAGCCCCGAAAACGCTTTCAGCATTGAAGTATTTTTATGAAAACGCTCCAGAATATGCAATAATCTGTGCAGGAAGTCTTTTAGGAATAGCACTGGATTAAGGAACTTCTTTTCCGGTGGGAAAAGTTGATTCCCTTGATTTATATCCGTTTTCTTTCAAGGAATTTCTTCTTGCATTGAACGAATCTTCTCTTGTTGAAATTTTAAATAGCAAAGGCCAAAATTTAATTCTTGCAATGAAGTCAAAATTCATTACAAGATTAAAAGAGTATTATTTTGTAGGTGGAATGCCAGAATCAATCTTAACTTTTATTGAAAAAAATGATTTTAACAAGGTGCGACAAATTCAAAAAAAATCTTATAGCTCTTATTACGAACAGGATTTTTCAAAGCATGCACCATTGAATCAAGTTCCAAGACTTAACCTTGTTTGGAATTATATTTCCAAGCAGCTTGCAAAAGAAAATAGAAAGTTTATTTACGGACAGATTCGAAATGGAGTCCGTGCAAAGGACTTTGAAATTGCAATTCAGTGGTTGAATGACTATGGATTTATTCATCTTGTGCACAATGTTTCAAAAGCGGCTGAAGGCTTTTCATCAAAAATACAAAAATGAACTTTCAATCCGAACTTCTTTATCTGATTTTAGAACAGACGACTGGCTTACAAACATTCCGCTTTATCAGATTGGGGATGTCGGGGAAGTTTTAGGAAAACAGACTTATACATAATCGCTAAGTTTTAACCCTGTAAAATCTTCCATAAGTTTTATATTTACATCGTTTATATTCTCATTTTTTGTGTTGGACTGCATCAATGAAGATTCTTGAGTGTGTCGAATTGTCAGTGGATGAATCGTTTTTGAATTTGTAAAGACAACCTTTATACCATTTTTAAGCTCCATAAACTTGAGCCAAATGTCATCGGTGTTTAAACAGTATTTTTTTACATTTTCGATATTGAATGTTTCAGAAGGCAAAATTCCGGCAGGATAAAGGATTCCTCCGCAGCCGGTAGCTAAAAGACTGTATGAAGGTTCAATGATTTTCGTATATTCCCATTTCCAGTCTTTATATTTATTCACTTGGCTCAAGTTATTTTTGGTAATTAAATTCACCCGACGGGCACACACACAACCAGGATAGTTTTTTTGACATTCAGTTAAATCTTTTATTAAGTTTTCATCATAAATCAAATCATCATCAACCGTAATCACGTCTTTCTGCGGATATTCCTGCATGGCAAAAAAATACTTTTTATGGGGTTTTATGTCCGGATAATTCATTTTTATAACGAATCCGTATTTTTTCAGTTTCAGCAGCTTATTTGGTAAATCAGATTCCTTTGAATCTATTCCCAAATAAAGGATTATAGTTTCCGCACGGATTTTCTGATGTAACAGCGAGCGGATTACAAGATGAATTTTATTCAACCGTGCAGGATAAGATGTCAGAGAAACAATTACATTTTCCGCAATTTTTTTATGCTTTTTAATTGGAAGATATATTTTTACCGTCAACAAAAAACGTTTCAGAATTCTGGCAATTTTTTTCATAATCTATAAAACCTCTCTTAATCTTTTTATAAAATTTTCCAACGAATAAAATTCTGCCCTTTTTTTTGGCATTTTCGCTCATTTTATTCAGAAGTTCTGTATCCTTAAAAAGCAGTTCAGTTTTCTGCACAAGCTCTTCCAAAGTATTCCACTTAAATCCGCAGTTTTCCTGAACAATCTCCTTCTGTCCGCCTTTATCAATAACGACAGGAACACATCCAACACTCATCGCCTCTACCGTAGTCAGCCCGAAATGTTCCATAAGATAAGGATTTGTTTCACCAAAGCCTTTCGCATGCCAAAAAACTTCCGATTTTGAATACAAAGCTTGAAGTTCCTGATTTGACGGTTCAAAAACGAACTTAACTTTTGGACATAGTTTTGTAATATAATCTTTATAATCAGCAGACTCATTTTTTATAGAACCTGCAACAGTTAAAGAACAATTTTCTAATAAAAAAGACGAACTTCTATAAGCATTTATCAACTCTTCGATTTTTTTTGATTTCTCAATTCGGCTGCATATTAAAATAGTTCCTTTTTCTTTGTGGCAATTTTGACTAAGTAAATTTACAGGATGATATGTCATTTTTATCTTTTCATCTGAAATGTTCCAAAACTTTTTCAAATAGGAAGCTGTAAAATCTGAATTCGGAATGAAAATATCATATCCAGAGCGGAAATTTTCATCAGTCTTTTTTGCAACAGGCATGAAAATCTTGAATTTATTGTAAAAAGGGAACGAGGATTTTTTTTCTGGCGGAAAATGTACTATGCATATATTATTTTTTGCCTTCCCGGTAACAAGTCCTCTTGAGCAGTAGAAAAATCTGTCACATTTTTTAGTTATTTTGAAAATTCTTTTTTGCAGCAAAAATGATGAAAATCTTTGGTACTTTTCCAAAACTTCTATATATTGAATTTTTATATTTATGCAATTTATGGAAGTTCCATACATTCTGTTTATTGTTTCTATAAAATCCTCTGTTTTCAAATATTCTGTGCCAGAATAATGTTCTGTAATTATAATAATCTCGTCTTTAGGGAAAATGACTTGCAGCGAATAAATCAAGCGGCTGGTAAAGCTTTCAGTACCGCCAAATTTATAGATGTAGTTTTTTATGTAGATAGAATTTCTCATCAAGAACATATTATAACAGAAAAGGACAGAATTTCAAAACTGGATTGATGATTAGGAAAGGTAAAGGTATTTACTACCATTAGGTGGTGACAGATAGCTTGTGGTGTGTTGAAAACACAATATTTTAAGTAAAATATCGCAATTATTTGTTTTACTTTTATTAGATTAAGTAAACAGAAATTCTCACATGAAAGATAATCATAACGACTCGTTTGTCAGAATTATTTACAGGTTGCTTTTTCGTTTGCTGATTGTTATTATACTGATATGGAATTAAGGAAAATAGCAATAGATTTGTCCTTTATCGATTACTTTGGACACGGAGAAGAAGTTAAAGTAAGTTCACTTACTATTTTCATAACGGAAATATTGAGTTCCATAACAAAATTAAATAAAGCGGAAAATTTTATCTTACTTTGCAGATTTCCTGACATTGATTTTATAAAAAGGGATTTTCCTGGATATGAAGTCATTGCAATAAAACCTTTTATGAGCACTCTTATATACAAAGTTTCAAACGGTAGAAAACTTGGTGGAAAGTTTTTTTGGAAAGACAGATTTTACAAAAACATTGTAAAAAATAACAATATTTCTGCGGTTTGGTTTCCATTTGCAAATCATAAGAATTTTATACCGGCAGAAATTGACGCTGTAAAGATACTTACGGTACATGACATTGTCACATACCATAGTGGTGACGCAAAGAAATTCTTCGACAGAGTTTTTTCTGATAAGACCAACAAATTTATTGTAGTTTCCGAATACACAAAAAAAGACATTGAAAACACCTTGAATTATATGGATTCTATTGTAATTCCTCCTCCAATAACACTGGACTTGTCTCGAACAAAAAAAATTGAATCGATAGCCGGTAAATATATTTTGGATATAAATTCCTATACGAAGCGAAAAAATAACATAACTTTATTAAAAGCCTTTAATCTTATAAATAAAAAAACAACTCTTGATTTGGTGTTCTGCGGTGGACAGAAAGATTCCGTAGTCTATAATGAACTGCTGGAATTTGTGAAAGAAAATCACCTTGAATCTCGTGTAAAATTCTTTTATGCAATACCGGAAGATGAAAAAAATTGGCTGATACTAAATGCCTCCGTATTTGTAAATCCCTCTACTTTTGAAGGTTTCGGAAGAACTCCAGTAGATGCGGCTATATGCAAAATTCCTGTAATCTCATCAAAAGCGACATCTTTGTATGAAGCGACAATGGGACTTGTTAATTACTATGAGAATCCTACAGACAGTTCTGAACTCGCCGAAAAGATTATGGAAGTCATAAGTAATCCAAAATCAGAAGAAGAATTGAATTCTATATCTGAAAAACTTGTAGATGCCTACTCGCCGAAAAATGTGGCAGAAAAATATATGGAAATATTTCGGAAATACTTGTGAAATAGAACTGTTATTTTCCAGAATTCAGTTTTTTATAAAAGGAATATGCCTAACAATTTCCAATGCAGTTTTTTCCTTAAACAGTATTGACACCGATGCATAGATGAACATTCCGGCAGGTATGCATATCAATATTGACAGAAAACTGCTCAATTGTGCATATCTCTTTATCAGAATAAGTGGAATACACATAATAATTGTTGAGAAAACAGTTTTTACGACAGTCGGATATATGTATCTTTTGTTTATAAATTTTTGAGAAAAGAATATCTGTATTATTGCTACTGAACTTTCTGCTATCAGTGTTCCTATAGCAGCCCCTTTTGACCCCAATTTAGGGATAAGCATTGCGTTTATGCAGAAATTCATGATGGCACCAATAAGAACAGACAGTAATGTTATCTTCTCCTTGTTCATGACAGGGTAGAGCTGCCCGCCAATAAGGCTGCTTATCGGAATCATAATCATAATAGGTGCGATTATAATCATTGAAGAAAGTGCTGGAATATAATTCTGTCCGCTGAGTAAAATTATTATATCATCACTTAAAAGGATAAGACCTGCTGTAGCAGGAATCGAAAGGTACAATACAAAAGAAAATGCTTTGTTGAACAGTTTTTTCAGAGATTCAATGTCATTTTTCATTCTATATTCAGACAGACGGGGAACCAGCACCGTTGTTATTGCTGTTATCAGGGTTATTATGATTTTATTTATTTTTGTTGCGGCCGAATAATATCCTATTTCCGTATCTGAAGATAGAAAACCGAGCATGGAACTGTCAAGAAGCGTATATATGCTCGTAACCACATATGCGCTAAAAAAAACAAATATAGGTTTGAGATGCTTTATTGGATGAAGTTCCTGAAATTTCATCCAGTCGATATATTTATTAGAGTGAATGAAATTCAAAATACTGGCGCCGACATTTGATACCACGCAAAGAAGCATATAGTTCATTAAGTCATCTTTTGTATGAACTGATGTAAAAAGCAAGGCAATACTTATAATCTGGAATATAATAGTTCTCACCGTTATATATTCATATTCTTCCTCTGCAACGTACAACCAGCTTATTTCTATACAGGAAAATACTATGGACAGACTTGATAGAAGAAGCAAATTTCTATATTCCAAAAGCTTAGGAACGAAGAATAAGGCGGTCAAGAAAAGCAGATATGCAATTATTGTAGCGCAGATATGCAGAACTGTAATTTCTTTCACAAAGCACGATAATTTTTCTCTGTCATTTCTTAGTTTCGTAGATTCTCTTATTCCGTAGTTGTAGATACCAAGTGTAGCGATAAGAACGAAATATGATGTAATATTGTTGGCGAAATTAACTTTTCCCATTCCTTCAGGCAAAAGAATTCTTGAGGCGTATGGAAATGTAATCAAAGGAAACACTATTGATGATATTGATTTTATCATATTCAATAAAGCATTTACCGTAAGTGATTTTTGAGACATAATGAATTCCTATTTTTAAAAGTTGTATTTTAAGCTCATTTGCACATAAAAATTACTGATATCAGGTTTTGTCTTGTCATAAACATTATTATAAATTCTTATGTACTTGAAAGAACCTGCAATATAGAAAGACTTTGTAATAAAACAGGTCGATTCTATACCATATACCATATAGCACTTCCATGCATCATGCCATTTCTCGTTGTTTTCCGTTGCAGATGTATAAACGGCCTGATTTGAAACATAGTTATCATCAGGTGTAAATCTGTGTATTACAAGAGCCGATGTGCCTTTCGGATAATAAAGTCTATATGACAGATACTGACTGTTTCCAAAAGTTCCGTATCCTCCGGCTAGTGATTGTCCTTTGTTTGTATATCCTTGCAAAATGGAACCGTGAGAAAACCATCCTTTGTATTGCCATTGGGTCTGGAAATCCTGAGTCATTTCAAAATTATTCCATTCAAAAATAATTTCACTAGAAATTCCATTTTTTGCAATAGGTATAATTTGCTTCAGTCCTACAGTATATATAACTGTGTGAAGAGGATTTCTAGGCCATGCGGAATAGTCATCTTTTCCAATTTCTCCATAGACTTCAAAACCTATCTTTTGAAATTTCCAGTCAAATGAGAATGTTAGTTTTCCGTCCTCCGGTTCTCCGACATTATTATTGCTATTCAATGTGAATAATCTCAGCGCATAAGTAAAATTGCTTAACTTCCATTGCGTAAGAAAAATCCTGTTCACTCCTATTGTAAAGCCGGGGATAAAGCTTGGAGAGAAAGAAAGGGAAAGAGCATTAAGCATATTGTCTTTATTGGTATAGTTCTGAGGATTAAAATAATCAGACTGCACCAAATATCCAGTCCACAACCGTCCTTCGATGTCTCCAAGATACCAGTCGAAACCCGGTATTGTGACTTTTGTCTTTCTTAGTCCTATGTCGAATTTGGGATATGATGCGGCGTTGTTGCTTCCAAGCATAGGATTCAGCCATGCCGGACCGATCCAAGGTGACTGAGTGCCGAATCCGACCGTAAATGTGTGCCAGCTGTAGCGGATTTCGCTGTCGCCCAAGTCGAAAGTCCAGAATGGCTTATCGCCAAAACGTTGAACCAAATCAACTCCGCCTCCTTCAGTATAAAAGTAACTGTACTCGTCGCCATATTTTCCGGGTAGGTAATCAAACTCCAGATTCTGGCTGAAGCTCACCTGCGGCTTGAATGTCAGCTCAAGCCCGTAGCCTTCGAGCCGTGCGCCTGCGGTGAGCGAGGTGTTGTAGCCGCGTCCCTGCCACAGCGCGCCGTCGTTCTGGCCGTAAGGGGCGGCGGTGTTGAAGCTGTTGAACCATTCCGGACCGTAAATCCGGGCGGTGATTCCGCGCTTTATCCCCTTTAAATACCAGTTTGTGTCCGGCGAACCGGTGTCCACAAGGGTGAAAGTCGTTCCAAGGTTGTTGTCCTGCCAGGGATGGGCGGCTTTTACGCCGGATTCCCCAGAATTCATGGAGTCATCCTTTTCCGTGAAATTCCATACGGAATCGCTGAGCGTGCGGTAGTTCAATGCAGGACGCTCGACAGTTCCCTGCAGCGAAAGGAAATCGTAGTATTCTTCCTCGATGGATTTCAAGGCTTCCTGGGATACTGCTGCCGGGGCTGAGAGCACGAAAAGACTCAGGACTGAACAGAAACGCACTTTATTCATGATGGCAACTCCATTTTTGCAGGCCGGACGCGCGCCGCGCCCGCGGAATTCAGATTCCGCCCACATTATCAGAATTTTGTGTTTTAATCTACACGGCCGGCCGACAGCAGATTCCCCGTATGTTCGAGCACACGGAGCGTATCAAGCCCGGTGTCCAGGGTGGAGAGCAGTCCGCCTCGTCCGTCAAGAAAATCAACCGCATTGGACACCATGTTCGAGAAATATCCGGTCCTTTTCGGGGCTTTTGAGCTTTTGTCCGGGAGAAGGGACCAGAATCCGGTGTAGAACGGCGACTCCGCTCTCCTGTAGAGTCCGAAGATTCCGTTTCCGATTCTGACGCGTCCGGTTGTTCCGGTTATGTCAATCTCGAAGCCGAACCAGCGGCTCTTTCCTGACATGGCTATGCTTATGTCGGCGCACCGGTCACAGGAGCACTGCATCCTCATCGTCCTCACGGAATTTCCTCCGTCCACGTATTCGGCTGCGGTGATCCTTACGCTTTCCGTATGTATCTTGTCACCGAGGAGAAACTGCACCGCATCCACAAGGTGAGTCCCGTCGTGGAGCAGGCTGTATGCTCCTGTCGCCGCCTCTGACTTTCTGTAGACCGCCATTCCGGAGTCGAGCCGCGCGGCCACCGATATGACATCTCCTATCTCCGGCATGAAATTCCTTGCGGCCCTGTAGTCGTCCGCAAACCTGCGCTCATGGTTGACCGCAACCGCGACCCCGAATTTCTCCGCCTGCGTTTTTATCTCAAGGCCTTGTTCCATGTTCAGTGCAACCGGCTTTTCAAGGATGATAAGTCTCGGAGTGTATGAAATAATATCCAGCGCTGTTTTAAGATGTGCATTTTCGTTTACGGCAATGACTGCGATTTCGGGTTTTTCGGCACTCATCATCCTGCCGGCGTCAGTGTATGTGTTTACGTCTCCTGTTCTGCCGGAGACGTATTCCCTCCATTCCTCCAGTCTGGCTCTGTCGGTGTCGCAGCCGGCGACGAGCCTGACCGAGCGGTTTCCGAGCAGCGCCATCGTATGCGAGGCCGGCTGTTCCCTTTTCCTGTCGAATCCGAGAGTGAATCCTATCCGTCCGCAGCCCGTTACGGCCGCCGTGTGTATTTTCCTTTCCATAAGAGCACACATTATAGTGTTTTTTCCGTGTCTCATGAAGCGCGATGCCTGCCGTCCCGCCGCGCGTGTCTTCCGCGTGCCCGGCGCCGGGCTGTTGATTTTCACCGCCCCGCGGCGGTAGACTGTCGGAGTATGACAGAGATTGAAATGGAGCCGGAATCCCTGGCTGGAATTTTCAGGAAGTATCTTCCGGATGCTGAGTGGTCGTTTGTTTTTCCGTCTGCCGTCGTGAAGGACGGATGGGCGGACTGGTGCGTGCTGAATCCGGAGGTCAGCGGAACCTCCGCCGTCGATATGACGAGGTTCACTGAATGGGACCGGTTCAAGTCGGAATTCATGTCCGCGGCGGTTCCCGGACGTGCGGCGGTGCAGCCGGAGGCGAGGAGGCTCTTCGCCGCGAGGACGATACGCGAGAATGCGTCGGACCTGTTCTTCCGCAGGATCATCTCTCCGGAATTCGCGGATTCGGCGGAGGCGTTCACGGAATGGATTTCGGGAATTCTTCCGCAGCTGGGGCTTTGGCGCGAGCGCTACTACGCCTGTCTTGAGGAAAGAGGACTTGAGGCCGGAGATGATCCGGACTGCGAGAACCGCGACCTTCTTCTTCTTTACCGCAGGTATTCCGAATTTCTTGACCGGAACGCGCTTTTCGAGCCGTCATGGGTGCTGCCGGACTTCTCGGTCACGGACAGGAAATTCGTGCTGATTTATCCTGAGGTTCTTGACGACTTCTGCCGGTACAGGGGGCTGCTTGAGCCGTGCGGAAACGTCGTCTCCGTGGTTCTCCCTAAGGCGGCTGTCCATGGACCGGAATGCGCCGTCTATCCTGATTCCCGCACCGAGCTCAGGCGGACGGCGCTGCTCATGAGAAAGCTTGCCTGCGGCGGGACTCCGTGGAGCTCAATCTCCCTCAGCGTTCCTGACATAGACACCTACCGTCCGTACATAGAACGTGAATTCTCCGAGTACGGGATTCCGTTCGCCATAGGAGCCGGGACTCCGCTTTCGTCATGCGGGGCCGGCCGGATATTCCGAGAGATAAAGGAATGCCACGATTCCGGGTTCTCGTACCAGGCGGTCAGGACCCTGCTTTCCGACGGTTATGTTCCGTGGCTTCAGGATGGAGGCGCGCCATGTCCGGCTGGCGGCCGGCCGGTCCGGACTGATATGCGCAGGCTCAGGGACAGCCTTGTCCGCGAGGGAAGCCGTCTCCGGTGCATCTGCGGCTACACGGATGACGACGGTCGTGCTGTTGACGTGTGGGAGAAGGCTCTGTCGGAATGCGGCGGCGATGAGGCCGAGCTGTCGTTCTACAGGAGGCTGAAGCGCGGAGTCTCCGCTGTATGCCGTGCCGGATCGTTTTCGGCGCTTAGGCAGGCCTGGTTCAAATTCCGTGAGGATTTCCTCGATCCGGGCTCTTTCTCCGGTGATGCGGACAATGTGATAAGCCGCTGCGTAAAGGTTCTTGATGTCCTTGCGGGTATAGAGGAGAGGTTCGGCTCCGCCGAGAGGCTCGTTCCGGATTCCCCGTTCTCGTTTTTCCTGGCCGAGCTTGGCCTCACGAAATATGTCCCCGTGCAGGACAGGGGCGGTGTCCGGGTGTTTCCGTACCGTGTCGCGGCCGGCGCTCCGTTCATGTACAGTTTCGTGATTGACGCGTCACAGCGGAATCTCGACGTGCCGTCAAGGCAGCTTCCGTTCCTCAGCGGCGAGAAGCGCGCGCTACTCGGGTTTCCGGATTCGGACCCGCTTTCTGATATGTCCGTTCCTTTCATAAGGCTTTACGGCGGATGCAGCTTGGGAAGGACGTTCTTCTCATCCGCGGAGCAGACATTCGGCGGCTTCGCCGTTCCGTACGGCTGGCTCAGCTCCGCCGCCGCGGAGACTTCCGCTCTCGATGATGATGATTTCATCCTGATGGAGAAGCGCTGGATTGTCTCCGGAGCCTCCGGCTCGTCTCCGTCCGTGACCGCGCGGCAGTCCGGGGCGGGGCGCAGGTGGCTGCTATCGTCGGCATCCTGCTCCTCTGACCGCCGTATCTCCGTGTCCCGCGGGTCGGCTCTGGACGCTGCGGCGAGGTTCGTCCTTACGGAGAAGCGCGGCTCCGGGGACTGCCTTGTCCTGACGCAGAATGACATGAGGAAATTCTTTCCGTGCCCGCGGCGGTGGATCTTTTCCGTCGTCCTTGACGTGAGGAAGGACACGCTTGACACGGATCTCATGTCGGTTTTTGACATGGGCAATCTCTACCACAGGATTCTTGAGCTTGTCATGCGCTTTTTCTGCGGACAGACAGGTCCTGACGGCAGGGAGCTTGAGAAGAAAGGGAATCCGGTTCCGCTGCCGTGCACAAATAAAGACGGTTTGTTTAACAATGAGGATGAAGTGCGGAAAATAGTAGACAACATGACATATATCGCGCTTTCCGAACGGAGGCTGGATCTCCAGCGCTCGCCGCTTGCCATGGCCGCTCTGTCCGCCCAGTCGGAGGAGATGGCTGTCTGCGTCATGGATTTTCTTCATGTCCTATGCCGTCAGTGTGTACGGAAGGACAGGATCAACACGAAGACATCCACCGAGGGCTTCGGCGGATACTACGTGCGTGATGTCGAGGCGTGGAAATCGGCTCCCTGTGCGGAAACAGACGGAGTGCTGCTTTCCGGAAAAATTGACTGCATTCTCGAGGCCGAGATCGCGTCCGGCTGCGCGGAGCCTGTGATAATAGACTACAAGAACACGATGTCGGCGGTTCCTGCGTCCGGAGCGGTAAGACCAGACGACGCCGGACGTCTGGGAGACTTCCAGATGCCGTTGTACGCGCTTCTTGTGAACGGCGGAACTTACGGCGGCGTGGAGGCCGCATATTTCTATTCTGTGCACGGCGACGGCTCCAGCTCCAAAAGATTCCGTCTGGCGGTGATCGACAGCCGGACAGCCGGAAAATCCGTGGAGGATTTCAGGCCGGCGGCGGATGCGGTCAGAAAATATGCCGCGGAATTCAGGGATGCGGTGGAGGCCGGAGCCTATTCTCCTGACCCTGGGCTTGTAGAGCCGTACTCCGACGGCGGATGCCGTGCCTGCGAATTCCGCGGAATATGCAGGTACACGTATTCTGTCGGCGGACGGATGATGGCCGGAACCGGCGGAGGCGAGAGATGACGGATACGGAGGACGATTTGGAAAACTACGCATACCTTGACATATTGGGCAGAAAGCTTGACGACCGCCAGCGCGCGGTGTGCTGCCGGACGGAGAATACGGTTGTGGCGGCGGGAGCCGGTTCCGGAAAGACACAGGTTCTTGCCACAAGATTCGCATGGCTTGTGATGTCATGCGGAATTCCAGCAGGCGAGATTCTTACGCTAACATTCACGAACAAGGCCGCCTGCGAGATGTACGCCCGCATATACGGCATACTGTCGGGCTTCGCCTCGGACGCAAGGACACCGGAACCGGAGAGGAGCCGCGCCGCCGCCGCCGTCGCCGGTTTCTCAGGAGTCCACATACAGACGCTTGACTCGTACTGCGGAGGAATTCTGCGCCGGGCGGCCCCGCGCTACGGCATAAGGCCTGATTTTGTCTCCGGCGGAACAGGAGCGGACATAGGGGAACTGGCGCTCGGCTTCGCCATGAGCCACAGGAATTCGCCGGCCGTCCATGCGTTTGCCGAGCCGGGAAAAATCCAGGATTTTGCGGAGAACTATCTGGCCTCGCCCGTGCTCAGATATTCCACACTTGCGGATCCTCCCGGACATTTCGTGTCACGGCTCGCTGTCCAGAGAAAGCTGGCGGCGGAAAGATGGAACATGATGTTCTGTCCGGAAACCGCGGAGAGCGGGCGCTGCGTTCCGGCGGGACTTGTCGGCGAGATTTGCGGAAAAGTCTCCTCATGCGCTCCGGCGGAAAGCGGGGATCCCGCGTATTTCATGGCCGTGGAAGATGCGGCCGGGTCGTTTCCGGAATTCCGCCCCATATCACCGGAAGGAATAGCGGACGGATCGGACGCATCCTATGTGAGGGCTGTCATGGCGGCGGGGAATTCAGTCACGTCCGCACGCGCGTCCAAACGTTCAGGTCCGGCCGCCGGGCTCAAGGCCTGCGTCTCGGCGCTGGATGAATTTTCGGACGAGATCTCCTCGATCGGGGATTACGTGCTCCGGTACAAGGCTATGGAGAACCTGTTCATGCTGATGGACGAATTCAGGGAGACCGTGAATTCCCGCAGGCGCTCCGCCGGGACGCTCTCGTTCAGTGACGTCACGGATATGGCGCTCCTTGTGCTGAAGGAGCAGAAGGACATAAGACGCCAGGAGAAACATGCCTTCAGCAAGATAATGATTGACGAATTCCAGGACAACAACGGAAAGAACAGGGATCTGCTTTTCCTCCTGTCCGAGGCGGACACGGACGGGGAGTACGGATGCTCCGACGGGATTCCGGACGCGTCCATGATAAGGAAGGACAAGCTGTTCTTCGTGGGAGACGAGAAGCAGTCCATCTACAAATTCAGGGGGGCCGATGTCTCCGTGTTCAACAGGCTGCGTGATGATCTTGGCCGCGGAAACTTCTTCTCCATGGAATACAACTACCGCTCGTCCGCGGAGCTTCTGTCCTCGTTCAACATGATGTTCGGCGGACAGGCGGCCATCTTCGACCCCTCGTCCGGCAGGCCGGAATTCGAGGCCGGCTATGAGATTCCGGCGGCGAGATTCAACGCCGCGGAGGGCAGGCCTGAGCAGCTTCCTGAGATAACTGCCGGGAACACCGGAATCCATGTCTGCCTGATGGACAGAAGCGGCGATGACATGGACGCATTCCTTGATTGCAAGGAGCAGGCCGCGTTCTTCATGGCGGAGAAAATCAGAGGGATGTGCGCGGAGAAGGGAATCCCCTTCGGAAGCGCAGCGGTACTGACAAAGTCACGCGCTGACTACAGGATAATCATAAAATGGCTTGAGAGGCTCGGCGTTCCTGTCGAGACGGACATGAATGCCGGAATTTTCGCCGATTCGGTCGTGAACGACGTGTACAGCTTTCTCAGGCTGTGCGTGTATCCCTCAGACAGCGGCGCTCTGGCCTCGTTTCTCTGCTCTCCGCTGGCGGGCATGGAGCCCCACGAGGTTGCGGCGTTTCTTGCCGTCGCCGGGAGCACTGGCGGAGCGGACGGAAAATCCTCGCCCGATACGGACTCATTCATTGAAAGCGGAGACAGGATCCGCGCGCTTGAGGATGACATAGGCGCTGAGCGGGCCGGCAGGCTTGTGTCGGCGCTGCGTTTCCTCCGGGACCGGCGTGATTCGGTCAACGGAAGCCCGCTCGCGTCCACCATATCGTTTATATGGAACGACTGCGGCTACAGGTATGAGGCGGCCGCAGCCGGCGGAATATGCGCGGCGGCGGAACGGCAGTTCGACCTTATGTTCGAGCTCGCCAGAAAGGCCGATGCCGAGGGAAGGAGCACGTCATGGTTCGTCGACCAGCTTGAGGCGGTCCGGGAGGGCGAGGGAAAATTCTTCCGGCAGGATACGGATGACGGGCTTGACTCATCGAACACCGTGTTTCCGTCAGAGAGGGAGGACGCGGTGCGGCTGATGACAATCCACAAGAGCAAGGGGCTTCAGTTCAGCCACGTGTTTATATGGGGATGTTTCGGCGCGGGATTCTCCGCCTCAAGGGAGAATTTCTTCTGCGACGAGGAGACGGGAGTGTCGGTCCGTCCTTCGTCCGGCTCCAAGGATTTTTTCGCGCTGAGACGACAGGAGGGCGAGAGGATGCGCTCTCTTGCTGAATTCAGACGGCTGCTGTATGTCGCCGTAACGCGCGCGGAGGACTCCGTATGGCTTGTAGGCGGTGACGGCGCGTTCCTTGAGAAGGAGCCGTCACCCGGGTCGTCGTGCTACGGAGTCCTTGAGTCCAACATCAGAAAGTTCTACGGGGGAAAGATTCCGGGTCCCGGAGAGCGCGTGTTCAGTCCCGGCGCTCCCTATGATCTTATGATGGTGCCTCCTGTCGAGCGCTCCGTCCTCGGCGGTTTCGGCGGCCGGGACGTGTCGCGGGACGAGGTCCGAAGAAGGTTCGGGCGCGCGCTGGATTCACGCGGGCCGGACGGCTATATAAAGACTCCTCCAGCGGTTGACATGAGGATTTCGCCGAGCGGACTTGAGCGTGAGATTTCCGCCGGCGAGGGGACAAGGAGGACCGGATGCCCGGAGCTTGACGCCGTCATCTCACGCTGCGCAGGTTATGCGGGCTTCGGCCATGCGGAGTTCGGAACTCTGGTGCATGACTTTCTCCGCATATATGCGGCAGGATCGGATCCGATGTCATATACGCCGCCGGATGATATGTACAGAAGCCTGCGTCAGGATGACGTCAGGGCTGTGACTGAGATATGCCGGTCCATGGCCGAAGCCTTCAGCCGGTCGTCATACGGGAGGGAGGCTATGGACGCGCGGAGAAACGGGGACTTCCTGCGCGCCGAATGGCCGTTCAGGTATAGTGACGGCGGAACTGTCGTGTCCGGAGCAATGGATCTGATATACCGCCGCCGTGACGGAAGCTATGTCATAGTGGACTACAAGACGGATTCCGCGGCCGTTCCGGAAAGGTACGCGGAGCAGCTGAGGTGCTACAGGACTGCGGCCGCGGAAATTCTCGGCGCGGCGGCGGACAGGATCTCCTGCGTGCTGTTCTTCCTGAGGGACGGAAGCGCGGTGGAGATGTGATCGTCGGGGAGGGCGTGCAGCAATCCGGAACGCTCTTCCGCCGCGGATTATTGCATATATTTTCATAAACATATATATTATATGCATAAATATACATATTCATAGGAGCGGATTATGGCAAAAGACAAAGTTGTTCTTGCTTATTCGGGTGGACTTGACACTACGGTTATAATTCCGTGGCTCAAGGAGAACTATGACTACGACGTCATCGCCGTATGTATCGATGTCGGCCAGGGAGACGACTGGGACGGAATAAAGGCGCGCGCCCTCAGAACAGGGGCATCCGCCTGCTATGTCGTGGACGCCAGAAAGGAATATATCGAGGAGTACATCTGGCCGGCTCTGAAGGCGAACGCCGTCTACGAGGACGAGTATCTGCTTGGGACATCCACGGCACGTCCGCTGATCGGAAAGATTCTTGTCGAGTATGCCAGGCAGGAGAAGGCGGTCGCCATCTGTCACGGCGCTACAGGAAAGGGAAATGACCAGGTCCGGTTCGAGCTTGCGATAAAGGCGTTCGCGCCGGACATCAGGGTTATCGCCGCCTGGCGTGACGACAAATGGAACATGGACAGCCGTGAGGCCGAGATAAAATATCTTGAGGACAGGGGACTTGAAGTCCCGATGAAGAAGGACCAGTCTTACAGCCGCGACGAGAACATCTGGCATCTCAGCCACGAGGGGCTTGAGCTTGAGAAGACGGAGAATGAGCCGAACTATCCTCACATGCTCAAGAATACGGTCGTTCCGGAGAATGCGCCCGCAGAAGGCGAGTACGTTACCGTCGAATTCGAGAAGGGAATTCCCGTCGCAGTGAACGGAAAACGGATGGATGCCCTGGAGCTGCTCACGGAGCTGAACAGGATAGGAGGAAGGAACGGCGTCGGACTTGTAGATATATGCGAGAACCGCTGCGTCGGCATGAAAAGCCGCGGTGTCTACGAGACGCCAGGCGGAGCCATACTTTATTTCGCGCACAGGATGCTTGAGCATCTATGCCTGGACCGCGACACATACCATTACAAGCAGCAGCTTTCAGTCCGTGTGGGCGAGCTCATATATGACGGAAAATGGTTCACCACGCTGATGGACGCGTGCATGGCGTTCGTGGACAAGACGGAGGAGACCGTCACGGGATGGGCGAAAGTCAAGCTCTGCAGGGGCGCGATCCGCGGCGCGGGGTCCCATTCCAGGTACAGCCTCTACAACGAGAGCATAGCCTCGTTCAAGACCGGCGAGCTCTACGACCACAAGGACGCCGAGGGATTCATAACCCTGTTCGGCCTTCCTCTCAAGGTCCGCGCGATGATGGAGCAGGAGGTCGGCGAGGGACAGGCGATAGTCGAAAGCAAGTCATTCAAGAAGCGGCCCACGGAGTAGGAGCCTAATCTTTCAGGGCGCCGCCGGAGGCGGACATCACGAGGTCCTGTTCCGGCGGCATCCCCTCACATCGAGTCCGCGCGGCGGAGCATCTCCGTCTCCCAGGCGAGAAGACTGTCCTCCATGTCCGGTCTGTCTCCCCTGACGTCGCACATTATCCTGAACACGGGCTCGGTTCCGCTGCCGCGCATCCAGATGAAGGCGCACGGAATTCCGTCCGCGTCCTTGAATATCAGCTTGAGTCCGCCTCTGCCTGAGACGGAGAAGTCGCGGACTCCGCGGATTTCCTCAGTTCCCTTTGTGACCGCGCATTCCCAGTCCGCAAGTCCGAACCTCTCCCTGACAGCCGAAGTCTTCCATTCCTCCTCGAACACCTTCTGGAAGTTCGACTTCAGGACGGAGTGGTCGGCCGTCCTTATCCTGAGGACGGCTCCGGGCTCGGACACGCCTGTCGTGGTATACTGCGGCAGCGATGCGGTTATGTCGCCGAGCGTGTAGTCCGGCCGGAATTCACGCCCAGACCTCTCGCACCAGAGGCGGTAAGGTCCGCGCTCCCTTATCAGCAGAAGCTTGAGCACCGCGAAGACCGTATTCATCGGATCCCTGACGCTTGACGGATAGGTGATTGTGCCGCCGTTGGAGCCCTCGCCGAGAATTCTCACGTTCCATCCCTCGGCACGCTTTCTCCTCGCAAGGTTGACCACGTTCGCCTCTCCGACCTCCGCCCTGAACACCTCCGCGCCGAGCGTCCGCGCTATCTCGTCTATCCTCATGGACGTGGGGCAGTTCACGGCTACAGCCGGTCTGAACCCGTCATCGCCGGAATTCTGAATCACCGACCATCCCAGCTCCGACAGCACCGACAGCGCGAACACCTCCTGGGCCTTCAGCACTTCGGCGGAATTCCTTTCGGGGTCCCAGTAGACAAGGTTTCCCCTGTCGCCGTCGCAGTCCGGCATATATCCGAGAATCACGTCGCCATGTCCGGCCGCACGCAGCCTCTCCATCTCGCGCGCGGTCCAGACAAGGTTCTCGGCCTCCGGAATTATTCCGTGCGCGATTCCGCCCGGAACCGTGTTGATTCCGTAGAATCTTATTCCGAGATCCGAGAAATACTCCCTGTCAATGGAGAGTGTCCTTGCGGATCCGTTGAAGTCGCAGATGATTCCCGTCCCCGCGGCACCGTCGGAGATCATCCGGAAGAAGCGGTCCCGCCTCCCGGTGTCCGTGGTGCCTGACACCGTCAGATTCATGAATTCCCGGTAGGCGCGCAGCGCGTTGTGCTTTGCGCTGCCGGAGGAGTCGCGTATGCCGTCGAGGAGCGACCTTGGACATGAGGCTGCCGCTGAAACCTCTGCAGCTATGTCGGAATCATCCGACAGCCTTCTTTCGAATTCCCTGACAAGCTCCGCGTTCTCGGACGCCTCAAGCACGCCTCCGTCGTTCAGTCCGAATTTTATGCCGTTGTGGCCCACCGGGTTGTGGCTTGCTGATATGTAAATGAATCCGTCAAGCTTCCTTGCGAACGCCATTATCTCCGGCGCGGCCGTCACTCCCGTATACTGGATTACGGCTCCGCGTGAGGCCAGAGTTCTTGTCACCGCGTCCGCGATCTGCGGTCCGGTCGGCCTTGTGTCGGTTCCGACGGCTATCACCGGAGACTGTATTCCTGTCCGCGCGGCGAGCCAGTCGAAGAACACGCCGGCCGCCACGGACGCAAGCGCCGAATTCTTTTCCCCTATGTCCGGGGTCATGTCCTGCTCGTCTCCGGTATATGCGAAAATCCTGCGCCATCCTGACGCCGATAAAATCATGTTGTGTTCCATGGCGCATATTCTATCATCAAAGTCCGGGAAAGACAAATCCGGCGCGGTCCTGCATCAACAGGGATTTCACCGATATAAAATTCGGGATTTTGCTTTATAATGAGCGGATGTGTCCATGTGCGGAACTTCCGGCGTGGGCGACTTTCTGAACGAGGTGATTTTATGAACAGAACAGCAGGACTTATAGCTCTTTCCGCAGTCCTCGCGGCGCCGGCCTGCGCGCAGGAGCTTACTTTGAGAGATGCCGCGGCCTCCCGCGGATTCATGGCCGGAGCCGTCGTCTCCTATGACACGGTGCGGGACGGCGCGTACAGGGAGCTGCTTAAGAGGGATTTCAACAGCCTTACCGCCGCGAATGAATTCAAGGCCTATTCGCTTGTCAGCCAGAAGCTCAGCAGAAATTCGGCGGACGGGATGCCGGTGATGGACTACACCAGGGCGGACGCGATAATGGACTTCGCCGCCGCGAACGGATTCAGGATGAGGGGACATGTCCTTGTCTGGGATGCGTTCATGCCGGACTGGTTCTTCCGCGAGGGATATAAAAAGAGCGGAAAGCTGGTGGACGGCGGACTGATGAGGGAGCGGCTCAGGTCATACATAACCTCCGTGATAACGCATTTCGAGGAAAAATATCCAGGCGTGATATACTGCTGGGATGTGGTGAACGAGGCGGTTGGAGACTCATCCGCCGATTATGACGCCGGCGATCCGCGTCATGTCAGGACGAAAAGAGGCGGCGCGGCGAACCTGTTCCGCTCGGTGATCGGTCCGGACTACGTGGAGCTTTCGTTCAGATATGCGAGGGAGGCGGCCGATTCCGCCGGGGCGGACATAAAGCTGTTCTACAACGACTACAACACATTCTATGAGGACAAGAGGAACGCGATCTGCGCGCTTGTGGAGAGCATCAACTCGGACGGAAAATTCTGCGACGGGGTGGGAATGCAGGCATATATCGGCGGATACGGAAAGCAGGCCGGCTGCATGAATCCCGCGGACATAGCCAGGGTGGGCGAGTCGATAAGAAGATATGCGTCTCTGGGCTGCGAGGTGCAGCTTACGGAGCTTGCGGTCAGAAACTACAGGAACGATGCGGATACGATGAGGCGGCACGCCGAATTCTGCGGAAATCTGTTCGGGATGCTCTCCAAGGTCAACACCGCGGAGAATTCACCGCTTACCGCTGTCTCCGTCTGGGGACTCGTCGATGACCCGGACTCGGATCCGGCAAGCTACGGCTACAGGATGAACGGCCCGTACTGCGGAATATACGACAGCGGGCTGAACAAGAAGCCTGAATTCTACGAGATTGTCGCCGCGCTGTCCGGTGAGGAAAAATAATCCTCACGCCGCGCCGTATTCCGGCTTGGATTCCGGCGCGGGAAAATCCGTGCTGCAGCAGTCTAAAGCAGGCTGATGGGATCCACGTCGCATTCGATGTAGACGTTCCTGCTGTGGCTGTACCTGAAGAGAAGGACTCTCGCCGCCGCCTGAAGGGGAATGACCGACTCTCCTTTCAGGAGGATGTGGTAGCGGTAGTTGCCTGATATTCTGAACACGGCGCATTCGGCGGGGCCTATTATCTCGGCGCCCCGTGCGGCCTCCTTTCTGAGTATGGGAACAGCCTGCGCTGCCGTCTCAGCAGCGGCGTTCCTGTCTGCCGATCTGAACACGAGCCTTACCAGCCTGCTGAACGGGGGAAATCCCAGCATCCGCCTCTGCTCAAGCTCGTAGCGGTAGAATTCCGCGGTCTTTCCTGCGCAGGCGTACATCACCGGCTCACGTCCCGGTGAATAAGTCTGCACCGCCACCTTTCCGTCCGGAATATATCTTCCGGCGCGGCCGGCGACCTGTGTTATCAGGGAGAAGGTCCGTTCTCCTGCCCGGAAGTCAGGAATATGCAGCCCCGTGTCGGCAAGTATTATTCCTGCCAGCTGAAGGCGTGGGAAATTCAGTCCCTTGGCGACCATCTGGGTTCCCAGCATTATGTCGTATTCGCCGCGCTTGAAACTGTCCAGCGCGTCCAGAAGCTCATCCCTGTTCCGGAACGAGTCCGTGTCCGCCCTGACTATCCTCGCATTCGGAAATTTTGCCCTTGTCTCGGCCTCGATGAATTCCGTCCCGAATCCCGCGCTTCCTATGTCGAGCGACCCGCATGAAGGGCATGACTGCGGAGGATCCGCCGACCATCCGCAGTAATGGCACCGCAGACGGTTGTCGCTCCGGTGATATGTCAGGGGAACTGAGCAGTTCCTGCACGTCAGCTCGTATCCGCAGCTGTTGCATCTGAAGAAATGGGTGAATCCGCGCCTGTTCAGGAAAAGTATCGCCTGATGCCCTGAGTCGAGAGCGGAGCGGATCATCCTCTCAAGCGGCTCCGATATGCATCCGTCCGCAGGATACCGGTTCAGGTCTATGCATCTTGTCTCCGGCATGCTGCCGCCGGACAGACGCGATGAAAGCGTGTGCCGCCTTATCCTTCCGCATTCCATCATCTGCCATGCCTCCACGGACGGCGTCGCGCTGCCCATGACAAGGGGAATTCCGAGACATGAGCATCTGTGCATGGCCACCTGACGCGCATGGTAGCGCGGCGCCGTTCCTGACTTGTACGAGCCGTCATGCTCCTCGTCAATTATTATGAGCCCCAGGTCCGGAACCGGCGCGAAGACCCCGCTGCGCGCGCCGACAACCACCCGCGCCGCGCCCCTCATTATGCGCCGCCATTCGGACAGTTTCTGGCTTTGCGTGAGTCCTGAGTGCAGGACGGCGGCCGTGTCACCGAATCTGCCGGCGATCGCCTGCGCGACCTGCCTTGTCAGGCTTATCTCCGGCACAAGATAGATCACCCCGCGTCCGGACTCAAGGACCTTTTCCGCAAGCGAGAGAAACACCTCCGTCTTGCCGCTTCCTGTCGGGCCGTACACATAATGGAACAGCTCCTTTCCGGCTGACATGACTCCGTCAACGGCCGCGCTCTGCTCGGCTGACAGAACGTTCTTTCCTTTTTCCGCGATGTCCGGCTCAGACGGAAGACCGCCAGCGGATCTCTCACGCCTGCCGGAGGGTGTCATCGCGAACACGGCCTCTCCCGGCGTGCAGAGATAATACCGCGAAAGCCACAGCGCCATGTCCATCATGGCGCCGTCAAGGAGCGGCTCTCCGTCAAGAATTCTCCGCACCGGCCTTATCCTGGAGGTGTCCACCGGACAGTCCGGCGGAATTCCGTCATGGACGGCGGTGATGAAGCCTGTCGTCCTTCTGTTCCCGAACATTATCTCTGCGCGCATTCCCGGCACGGGCGCAGCGGCCCCGTCACCGCCGCGCCATGAATAGGTGAACGTTCCGCCGACAGGCAGGTTCAGGATAAGCTCAAGATATTTTTCCGTCATCTGGCTTCCGTCCGGCCGGAGGCATATCCGGGCGAGATCTCGAGAAGCCTTGACCTGAACATCTTCAGGTCATCCCATGCCGGCCGTTTCAGGCTCTCGTTGCGCAGGAGCGCGCTCGGATGATATGTGACGAGAAGAGGAATTCCGCCGTAGGAGCGGAATGAGCCCCGGAGCTTTCCGACAGGATCTCCGGTGGACAGCAGCCGCTGGGCCGCGATACGTCCCATGCACAGAATCATCCCCGGCCTGAGAATTTCTATCTGCGCCTCAAGGAACGGCAAGCATGCGTCCTGCTCGTCCGGAAGCGGATCCCTGTTCTGAGGCGGCCGGCACTTGATTATGTTCGCTATGTAGCAGTTCGTTTCACGTGACAGGGAGATTGAGGCGAGCATCCTGTCCAGAAGCTGGCCGGCCTTTCCGACGAACGGAAGCCCCATCCTGTCCTCGTCCGCTCCCGGCCCCTCTCCTATGACCATCACAAGAGGACTCAGGGCTCCTGTTCCCGGAACGACGTTCGTCCTTGTCCTTGCAAGACGGCATTTCGTGCACCGTCCGATTCTTCTTATGATCTCATCCATCGTCTGCGGCGGGATCCGGGGCTCCGGCTGTCCGCGGCCATCCGCCGCTGGACCCGCCGGTTCCAGATCGGTGGTGAATTCCGGTGTGGTTCTGAAACTGTCAGGTGTATATCCGAGGGCGCATGATCCGGCCGCGGCCAGAAGCCTGTATATCGTCTGTTTTTCTTCCGCTTTCATTTTCCGCAAGGATAGCACATTACTTGTCTTTCGTCCAACAAATAAGTATGATGTGCGGGATATGATAAAGCGCACTCGGAAATTCATATTCTTCTATCTGAATACAGGGGCAGGCCATATTTCAGCGGCCAAGGTTCTGAAAGCCGAAATGGAGAGAAACTATCCGGGCGTGGAGATTGTGCTGCGCAACGGTTTCGGGCGGAGGAACATCTTCGGCAGGTTCGCATTCGAGATTTTCTACAACCTCGCCTGCAACTACTTCAAGGGCGCGTTTCCGCTTGTCTATGATCTGGGGCAGTACCGTTTTTTCCAGACTTTCGTGAACAGGATGATGTTCGGCATAGCTCCGGGTCTCAGGAGGATTATCGAGGAGGAGGGCGCGACTGACGTCGTCAGCTTCCATTTCGGCCTTACCCCCCAGCTGAACGGCGTGATAAGAAAACTTGGAAGGAAGGTGAACATAACCGAGATAGTGACGGATCCGTACACCGTTCCGGACGCATGGTTCTACGAGAGGAACATGGACTATCTGGTGTATTCAGACGAGGCGAGGAACCATGCCATAGAGCGCTGCGGAATCCGTCCCGAAAGGGTCAGGGTCATTCCGTTCCTGATGAACGAGAAATACCGCACGTCATACACTCCGGAGCAGGCAAGGCAGAAACGGGCCGAGCTGGGACTGGATCCGGACAGGAAGATGGTCCTGATGGTCGGAGGCGGAGAGGGGCTTCCCGGCGCGAACGAGATTATAAAGGAATTCATCGTCAGCCGCGCGCCGTATACCGTGGCCGTTGTGTGCGGAAAGGACAGGGCGAAATTCGAGGCGCTCGATCTGCTGCGGCGCGCCTATCCCAAGATGGGGCTTCATGTCTACGGCTTCATCGATTACCTTGACGAGCTTGTAAAGGTCTGCGACTGCGCCGTGATAAAGGCCGGACCTGCGACGCTGCTTGAGATGCTCGAATGCCGCAAGCCGGTGATAATCTGCAAGTACATACACAACCAGGAGCTTGGCAACATGCGGTTCGCGGTGAGAAACGGTGTCGGCTGGTTCATCCAGAATCCGCACGACATATATCTTAAGATAAACGAGATTCTGTCCGGCGGCGGCTGCAGGACGCTGGACAGGAATTTCGGCAGGATAAGGATAGATACGGACGCGTCGGTCGCGGCCCGTATCCTGATGGATAAATGACGTCTATTCGTCACGCGTCGTGCTGAGCGGAACCTCGCCGGCAAACGTGAATTTCTTTATGGTCCTGTTCCTGTACGCATCCTCTATCATTGCGTCCACGTCCAGTTTTCTGTAGATTTCCTCCGCCTCGCCGGCAGTTCCCCGCAGGACCGGATGCCTCGGTGAGAACAGCACGCAGCAGTCCTCATAGGGCAGTATCGATGTCTCATAAGTTCCGATGAAATTCGCCGTGCTGACGATTTCCTCCTTGTCCATTCCGCAGAGAGGCCTGAGCAGCGGGAATTCGGCGAAATGCTCCGTCACCGTCATGTTCTCTATGGTCTGGCTCGCCACCTGGCCGAGGCTCTCGCCGGTTATGATGCAGTCGGCTCCGCACCTTCCGGCAAGCCTGTTCGCGGCCTTCATCATGCAGACACGGAGCATGAGCGTGGTCCAGGCTTCAGGAGCGGCCTGTCTTATCCTCATCTGCACGTCGGTGAAGGGGATTATGTTCAGATATGTGGTTATGCCGAAATAGGCGAGAGTCCGGGCAAGGGTCTCCACCTTTTTCTGCGCCTCCTCGGATGTGTACGGATACGAGTGGAAATAGCAGCATTCGATTTTCATTCCGCGGCGCATCATCCTGTAGCCGGCCACCGGAGAGTCAAGTCCGCCGGAAAGAAGAAGAAGCCCCTTTCCGCTGCATCCAGCCGGAAGTCCGCGGCATCCTGTTCCCGTATCCGTGTAGACAAAGCACCGCTCCCGGACCTCCACGTGGATCGTGACATCAGGATTGTGCACGTCAACCTTCATGAGAGACTCGACCCTTGCGGCGGCCTCACAGCATATCTCGTAGGAATTCATCGGGAATTTCTTGTATGCGCGCCTCGTCTCAATCTTGAACGTCCTTGCGCCTGACGCGGCGGCCTTCTGCGCGGCCCTGAATACGGCGTCGTTTATGGAGCCGATCGTCCGCCCGCATTCCTCGGTTCTGGCCCATCCGGTTATTCCGAGCAGATGGTTCAGAAGGAATTCGATGTCCTCCGCGTCCTTTTCGTCGCAGTCTATGTACATTCGTCCGGCGACAAGAGAGACCTTCGCGTCCTTTCCGCCCAGACAGCGCCTCGTGTTGCTTACAAGAAGCCTTTCAAATTCATGCAGGTTCGAGCCCTTGAGTGTCAGCTCGCCGAGTTTCGCAAGATAAGTCATAATCGGTGATTGTATATCAAAAGGGCGGGCGTTGCAAATGTCAGTTTCTCCTTTACCACGAGGATGTTAAGGAATATAATCGGATCCGTGAACGCAGTTGAAGTTTTTGAGGACTGGCTTGACGGCTACCTGAATTTTGAGCGCAGGCCGGAAAAGGATATTTTCTGGCTGGATACGGCGGACTATCTGTGCAGGAGATTCGGAAATCCGCAGAATTCCGCTCCGGCTGTACATGTGGCCGGCTCGAAGGGGAAAGGCTCCGTGTCCAGGATGATCTCGTGCATTCTCAGCGAGGCCGGATTCAGGACGGGAGTCTACTCGTCCCCCCACATCACCGATTTCAGGGAACGGATAAGCCTTCCGCGCTCGTTTTTCGACGAGCGTATTTACGAGGATTCGGTCCGGGAGCTTGTCCCCAAGATAGAGTCGATAATTCCCGATAATCTGCCCGGCGGAAGGCCTGTGACCTGGTTCGAGCTTGTCACCCTGTTCGCATTCCTATGCTTCCGGCGGGCGCAGACGGACTGGAATGTCATCGAGGTGGGGCTCGGCGGAAGGCTTGACGCCACGAACATAATAACGCCCAGGATAAGCTGCATAACTCCGATAGAGCTTGAGCACACCGAATTCCTAGGAGACACGCCGGAGCTTATAGCGGCGGAGAAGGCCGGAATAATAAAGCCCGGAGTTCCTGTGGTGGTCGCGCCGCAGCAGAGCGCAGGCGTGAGGGAAATCTTCTCAAGAACCGCGGCGGAGCGCCGTTCATCATGTGTCTTTGTGGACGAGGTCACGGATTATGTGGACTGGGAATTCTCCTGCGGAAACGGACTTCCCATGATGACGGTATCGCTCGGCGGTCCGCTTTTCTCGCGCCCGATAAGGACGGAGCTCAGGCTTCTGGGCGGGATGCAGGCCTGGAATGCGGCTGAGGCGGCCGTCACGGTGAAGACGCTTTTTCCCGGCATGGACGAGGCCGTCATCGGGAGGGGACTTTCGGAGGCGGCGCTGCCCGGAAGATTCGAGATTGTCAGGAATGTTCCGGGCTTTCCGGGAATTCCAGCCCTTGTCCTTGACGGCGCGCATACGGTCAACAGCATAAGACTGACGCTTGACACCGCGGACAGGCTCTACGGAGACAACATCTGCCTGCTGTTCGCATGTGCCGCGGACAAGGATATAAAGGACATCGCCAGTCTTCTTGCCGGCAGGTTCAGAAAATTTTTCATAACGCGGCCGGGCGGACAGAAGGCGTCCGATCTCGCCGCGGAGACGGAAGCATTCAGAAACGAGAATGTCAGCTTCATCTCGGATCCGGACTACGTCAGGATGACGCGGACCGCTCTAGGCGAGGCTGACGCCTGCGGATCGGTTCTCCTTGTGACCGGCTCGTTCTATCTTGTCGCCGAGGTCAAGAGAATCATAGCCGGGATTTCAGACGACGGTTCTGGTGACGCGCCTTGACACGGATGTGAGCACCTCGTAGGAGATGGTTCCTCCGGCCTCGGCAAGATCCTCCGCAGTGCGGAGCGCGCCCGACATGGCGGGACCGAATATGACAGCGCGGTCAAGAGGCCTTACGCCGCTGCCGTTGCCGAGCTCGACCATGCACTGGTCCATGCAGATTCTTCCGCGGACAGGATAGTTTCTGCCGTTTATCGTGACCTGCATTCCCGGCGAGAAGCGCCTGAGAATGCCGTCCGCATATCCGACGGGAAGAACGGCGATCTCCGTGTCCCGTCCGCAGCTCCAGGTCCGTCCGTAGGATACGCTGTCTCCGGCGCGGAATTTCCTGACCGCAAGGACGCGCGTCTCCAGCGCCATCACAGGCCTCAGAGGAAAGTCCGCACCCGTTCCGCGTAGATATTGCTCCGTCACGTCGCCCGGATAGTAGCCGTAGATTATTATTCCGGGCCGGACCATGTCCAGGTGCATCCGCGGCTCCGTCATTATGACAGCCGAATTAGCGCAGTGGCGGATTCCCGGATTCATTCCGGCCCTCCTTACGTTCTCCACGGCCTCAAGGAACAGGTCGAACTGCCGGGCGGTGTAGCTCCTGTCGTCAGGGGAAACCCCGTCGGAAACAGCGAAATGCGTGCACATTCCCTCCAGCTCCAGCGTGCCGGAATCCCTGATTGCCGCGGCCTCCGCACCTGCCTCCTGCGGCAGACATCCGATTCTCCCCATTCCCGTGTCGACCGCAAGATGGACGGGTGTTTTCTGTCCCGTCCGCCCGAAGCGTGTCCGTGCCGCCTTTGCGAATCCGTCTATGTATTCCCTTGAGAACACAAGCGGAGTTATGTCAAAATCGGCCAGGGCCTGGAATTCGTCAGGAGTACAGAGGCTGAGAAGCAGAATTCTTGCCTTTATTCCGGCTTCCCTCAGCTCGGCTCCCTCCTCCGCGCTGGCGACCGCCAGGAATTCAGCTCCAGACTCAACGGCAGCCTCGGCCGCCGTTACCGCGCCGTGTCCGTAGCCGTCAGCCTTGACTGCCGCGCAGATTCTGACGCCCGGAGCGATGTGTCTCCGTATCTGATCAAAATTATATTTTAGGTTGTCCCTGTAGATGAGGGCTTTCGTGCAGCGTTCCATTTTTCCGATTTTATGTTTATAACACTTTTTTTACAATATGTTATTGTAAAAAACATGCGTTAATAATAAAATGCGACAGTTTGGTTCATTTCATCTGCGTCGCAGATTTTTTTCACAGGCAGTCAGCCGCAGCCATGCGGAGCTGATGCATTCGGCCGGTTGCCGGACCGTTTTTTTGGAGGAAACATGGTTTACACAGATACAAGGGACAGCAGTGTCAGGACGGATTTCAGGACGGCAGTGCTCGGCGGCATGAATCAGGCGACAGGCGGACTCTACATTCCGACGGAATTTCCCAAGCTGGACGGCTCATTCATAAACAGGAATCCCTCGCCGTCGTTCAGGGACATCGCGTTCAACATGGCCAGGCCGTATGCCGGCGGAGAGATTCCGGACGAGGATCTGCTGGCCATAATTCAGGACGCATATCCGTTCTCTCCCAAAGTCGTTCCCCTGGACAGCATATCCTATGTGCTTGAGCTTTTCCACGGTCCCACCTGCGCGTTCAAGGATTTCGGCGCGCGCTTCATGGCGAGGGTCATGTCTTACTTCAACAGGAACGAGGACACGCCTCTGCATATACTGGTGGCGACTTCCGGAGACACAGGAAGCGCGGTCGGAAGCGCTTTCCACAACGTTCCCGGACTTGACGTCACAATCCTTTACCCGGACGGAAAAATCAGTCCGCTCCAGGAGAAGCAGCTGTCCACATTCACCGGCAATGTCCGCGCCCTCAAGGTGAAGGGGACTTTCGACGACTGCCAGAAGCTTGTCAAGACCGCATTCACTGACAGCAGCCTCCGCGGAAAGCTCCGTCTGTCGTCAGCGAATTCGATAAACATATCAAGGCTTCTTCCCCAGAGCTTCTATTACATGTACTCGGCTCTTGTGGTCAGGAACCGCACGGCGATGGACAGCAGGATTTCCGATCCGTCCATAATAATGGTCGTTCCGTCTGGAAATTTCGGGAACCTTACCTCCGGTCTGATCGCGAGGGAGATGGGCGCGCCGATAGCTGGATTCGTCGCGGCGACAAATTCAAACAGGACGGTTCCAGACTGGATCGCCACAGGTGAATACAACGCGCGTCCGTCCGTCGAGACCTATGCCAACGCCATGGATGTGGGCGCGCCGAGCAACTATGAGCGGATAAGGGCGATGTACTCGCTTGAGGAGGTCAGACGGCTGTTCGCCTCATACTGGCTTGACAACAGCGGAATCATCTCGGCGATAAGATCATGCAACGACAAGACAGGATATATAATAGATCCTCACGGCGCGATCGGATGGAAGGCATGGGACGACATAAGGGGAGGAGCGATGGAATCGCTTGCCGGAGGAAAAAGGAACAGTCCCGACAGACCGGGACTCACGCCGAACGTTCCTTCATGGGCTGATGCCGTGATATCCAGAAATGCGGTCGGAGTCATACTGGAGACCGCATCTCCGGCGAAATTCGGAGCCACAGTCTCCGAGGCGATAGGAAAGGAGCCTCCGGTTCCGTCAAGGCTTGAGGAGGTCATGAGGCTTCCTGACAGGGCGATTCCGATGGACAACAGCTATGAGGAATTCAAGGACTGGCTTCTGGCCACGCTTCAGGCGGATCCCTCATGAACATGGAGGCATTCATACTCGGCTGCGGCGGAATGATGCCGCTTCCGTACAGGCACCTCACATCGGTTCTCCTGCGCAGGGACGGAGATCTTTTTCTCTTTGACGGAGGAGAGGGAACCCAGGTCTCGCTCAGAAGGCTTAATCTCAAGTGGAAGAAGATAGATGCGATTTTCGTATCGCATACCCATGCGGATCATGTCACGGGGCTTCCGGGAATTCTGATGCTTTCCGCACAGGTGGACAGGACGGAGCCGCTTTACATCTACGGCCCCCCGAAAATCAGGGAATATATCGAGACGAGCAGGCGCGTGCTTGATATGTACATAAACTATCCGATTGTGGTGAAGGAGATTGAGGCTCCGTGCGTGGTGCATTCCGGGAAGGACTTCTACATACGGGCATTTCCGCTGGATCACACGAAAACCTGCGTGGGCTATACGCTTGAGGAGCTTGACCGTCCCGGAGAATTCAATCCGCAGAAGGCGCGGGAGCTAGGTGTTCCGTGCGGACCGCTCTGGTCCCAGCTTCAGGCCGGATTCGAGGTCAAGGCCGCGGACGGCTCGACCGTGAGGCCGGAGCAGGTTCTCGGCGGCAAGCGCAGCGGCAGAAAATTCAGCTACGTGACGGACACCCTTTTCAGGCCGTCCATAACAGATGAAGTGCGCGGCTCGGATCTTCTTGTGTGCGAGGGAATGTTCGAGAACGCGCTCATCGACCAGGCCAGGGAGAAAAAGCACATGACAGCGGCGCAGGCCGCCGTCATCGCGAGGGATGCCGGCGTCAGGAGGATGTGCATGATACACTACAGTCCGCGCTACACGGACCGCGAGCTTGGCGTCCTGCTTGACGAGGCTCGGGAGATTTTCCCCGCGGCGGAGCTTTCCCGCGACCGCATGCATATAGAAATCCCGTACACCGACTGAGCGGATTCAGCAAGGGGAGACCACCTTCTGGACAAGAACGGAGAGTCCGTCGGCAGGCAGGCTGTCATATCCGGCGGCGGCCATGCCGGCCACATCATCTGCGGTGTACATATCCTCATGATAGAGAATCACAGCGGCGGTGTCTCCCGGCTCAAGGAAGCAGCTCTCTCCGAACGGGGTGTATCTTGTGGCTCCGATGGAGACCATCATGCGTTCCGGGTGGCCGGCCATGTTCATGTAACGTCCGACATTCTCGGCAGGGCCGCTTTCCGTCTGGAGATTCATTCTGCCGGCAATCCATTCCGCAAGCTTTCCGTGGAAACATGAATAGTCCCTTATGGCGCTGTCCTCGCCGCAGACATGAACCTTCCCGTTCCGGACAAGCAGGCCGGAGATTCTGTAGCTGTCCAGAATTCCTCCCTCATCGAGAGTGTCAATATCCTTCATGTCAGCCGCGAGTCCCTTGGAGCACCGCCCCCAGTTCTTCTTTGTGCTTATGCGGCAGGCTCCCGGCTTTCTGACGGAACAGTCGTCCGAGGCTCCGAATTTTTCCGGAACAAGGGCCGCAAGCCTGTCCTCCGACCATATTGCCCTGAACACAACCGCACACTCAGGCTCCATCTGCACTTTCTGTCCGCCGGCAGGAAGCACTATCCGGCTGCTGCTGAACGGAAACGTTCCGAGAAATTCAGGAATCCCCGCGGCGGCGTTCCTTATGTATGTCGGAAAAACCGCCTTCGGGACGCCGGGAGCGGCTTCTGTTCCGGCAAATGACGCGGACTCGCCGGCCTGCTCAAGATGGCCGGTGAAATTTCCCGCGATTCCGAACGCCGCGTCAAAATTCATCTCATATTCGCTCATGGGAACAATGATAGAGAAAATCCTCTCAGGATTCAACAAGTTTTTCCGTCATGCTGCGTGCTGTTCCGGCAAAGGAGGGGTCCGTAAGATCCGGAAATTCAGCGGCGAACTCCACGGCCGCGGCGTAAAGCCACTCCGGAGCGGAGGCGGCAAGCGTGACCTCGCACCAGCCTTCCGCACGCTTCTGGTCCGCCCTCAGGTCATGGAATTTCTCCGTGCGTACGGTGTGCGGAAAACGCGAGATCCTGTCCATGACGGAGTCCTCAACGGGCGGAAGCTTGAAATTCAGCACGGGACGGAAGACGCGCCTGTTCTCTCCGTCTCCCAGAGTGTCCTGCAGAAGCATTGCGAAGAGCGGAATTCCCGCTGACGATGCGTAAAGCTGCGACATGCCCGACAGCCTGGTGTTAATGTCCAGCACATACCAGCCGTCCTGTCCGCGGACAAGATCTACCTGGGCAGTGCCCTCCAGACGCAGGAATTCTGCGAGTGATGCGAGCATCTCCTCCGGTCCGTCCGTTCCTGAGATGAGAGGGCCGGCCTTCATGCACTGTCTCGGTGACGTGATTCCGTATCTGTTCACCGACATCATTACCGGCGGCAGCACCGTGTAGTGTCCGGGCCTGCCGTGTATTTCGGCTCCGAACTGAGTTCCTCCGATGAATTCCTCGACGATTCTGTCCGAGCGGTTCCTCTTCGAGTCAAGGAAGTGCACTGCCTGGGCGGGCGAGACCGCCACCTCCATTCCGTGTGAGCTGAGTCCGTCCGAATCCTTTATGACTACGGGAAATCTCAGACCGGCGAGACCGCGCAGCGCCTCCTCCCGGTAGACGTTCGTCCGTATCTCCGGATGTCCCATGGCGCACCTGTAACGTCCGTTGTGCACATAGACATATCCTGGAGCGGTGATGCCGGCCTTCTCAAGCGCAAGATGAGTCATGAATTTGTCCGCGCAGGCCGAGGCCGTTCCGACAGGATGGGATACGGCCGCGACTCCGTTTTTCCGGAGAATTTCCGCCACGAGCGCGTCGTTCAGTCCGAGCCAGTCATGCCCTGATGTCCAGAACGGAACGGCGAACGCCAGATCAGGCCCAAGGGCAAGAATCTCAGACGCGCATTCCGCCGGTGAGGTGCCGCGGAGAATGACTGTCTCCGTGAGCCGGGAGGTGGAAAGAACGGAATTTCCCCTGTAGTCCGCGGCGTATATGGCCGGAAGCTGAGTCGCGGCGATCAGCTCATGCTCCGGAAACATCTCCGCAGTCCTGTCCATCATGCAGCCGCATGACGGTACGGTTCTGATCTCAAACGTCTCTCCGTCAAAGCGGTCGGAATTCGTGCTGTAGAATACTATCCTCACCTGCCGCCGCCTTCCGCGTCCGCAAGCTCACGGTCCATCTTCTCCTTGTTCAGCGTGTAGTAGAAGATGGAGTGTCCGGCCGCATTCACCCTGCGGAGCTTTTCCGTGTACCGGCTTCCCGGCATGATCCGCTCCGCCTCCGATATTTTCCTTCCGCAGCCGGCTGTGTCCCCATTCTCGTACAGCATCTGCGAATGGTATGCCTTCGCGAAGAAAAGCTCGGCGTCGTTCCTTGCCGCCTGTTCGGCCCGCGCGAAACATTCGGCCGCCTTTCTCTTGCTGCCTCCGGAGATTCCTGGGGCGAAGAAATACCAGTGCGCGATGTTGAACAGCGCGAAGCACATATCCGGATCCTCGGCAAGAACAGCGTCATAATATTTCTTGACATTGAGCCCTTCCTTCATCGCCGTGCCCACCGCGAAAAAACGCAGTCCGGACGAGAGTATGTCTCCGGCCGAGCAGTAGAGCCATTTGTCGTGCTTCTCGCCACGGTGCGTGCTGAGCCATTCCGTCAGAATCCTGTACTGGCCCATCAGAAGCTCCTCCAGCACGGGGCTGTTCATGTCAGTCTCGTATATGTAGTTGTATTTTTCCCAGACAAGCATGTTCATGATTATCAGCGAGGCTTCCGCGGAGATTTCCCTGTCCTCCGTGAGCCTGGAAATTTTCTCCATGTATGCGTCCGCAGCGGCGACGGCATCATCCGGAGACGGAAGCGCGGTGAGCCTCATCCTGAAGTCGAGGACGCCGTCAATCGCCTCATACTCGTCCGGTGCAAGCGCTCCTGCCGCCGCCGGAAGCAGCAGGATGAGCGCGAGAACAAAAAGATACGCTTTTTTCATGTCCGACATGATATTGGAAAAACACGGGCTTTACAACTTGCACGTCCGCCGCAGGCCAGTCCGGCGCGGCAAACGCAACTCAAGTCAAGTTGCTATTCACTGTGAAACAGTATATATTATAGTTTATGCATTCACACAAAGACATAAAGGAAATCCCGATTTTTTTTGCGACCGACAACAATTATGCACCGTATCTTTGTGTGTCCGTCGCATCGATGCTGGCGAACGCCTCCACGGACTATTTCTACAGGATATATGTCCTTACGACCGACCTTGATCCGTGCATCGAGCGGAAAATCAGAAACTGCATTACCGACAACGCATCGATAGAATTCATGTCGCTGGCAAACGAGCTTGACAAAATACAGAGCATGTTCCATCTGCGCGACTATTACTCCAAGGAGACATATTACAGGATTTTCATTCCGAACCTTTTTCCCCAGTACGACAAGGTCCTGTACCTTGACTGCGACATCGTCGTGCTCGGCGACATCTCCGAGCTTTACAACACCGACATCGGCGGCAGCTATGTCGGCGCCGTGCAGGAGGAGGTGATGTCTGAGGTTAAGGTTTTCGGCGACTATGTGGAGAAGGCGCTGGACATACCGTGCGGCGACTATTTCAGCGCGGGAATCCTCCTGATGAACACGAAGCTGCTCAGGGAGAACAGCGTCGAGGAGAAATTCGTGGACCTTCTGAACAGGTTCAAATTCACCGTCACGCAGGATCAGGACTATCTGAATGTCCTGTGCCGGGGAAAGGTCAGATATATTGATCTGGGATGGAACAAGACCGCTTTCAGAAACCCCGAATTCGACGACGGCGACCTGAGGATAGTCCACTATAAAATCCACTGGAAGCCGTGGCACTATGACGGCGTCCTTTACGAGGAATTCTTCTGGAAATATGCGGTCGAGACTGAATTCTACGACATGCTCCTTGAGCAGAGAAAGTCCTATTCCGACGCGCAGAAGGAGAACGACAGGATCGCATACGACAGGCTCATGGCGCAGGCGGCCGCGGACTCGGCTGATCCCGGCAACTACAGGAACACATTGAGAAGGGGAGTCACCGTATGACGGAGACACGGAAGGCGCAGGACAGGCTTGATGTCCTGCGGAGGATAGATGAATACGAGAGGAAGGGGCTTTTCTCAGATGACGTGGAGGACGATCCTCCGACGGTTCCGCTTGAGGCCGATCAGGTTGACTATCTCGGGGAGAAGCTCTCAAGCCGGATCATGACAGCTCTTGTCAACTGCTACGGAAAGCGCTTCATAAACGGGCTCATACGCAGCCGCCGCCTTATAATAAAGGAGGTCAGGGGAATCGGGAATTTCACGGCGCTCGGCGGATCCGGCGCTGTGATAACCTGCAACCATTTCAACGCCTACGACAATTTCGCCGTATACAAGGCCATAGAGAAGCAGCTCGGACGGCGCAGGCTGTACAAGGTCATAAGGGAAGGGAATTACACCTCTTTTCCCGGAGTCTACGGACTTTTCTTCCGCCACTGCAACACCCTGCCTCTGTCGAGCAGGAGCAGCACGATGCGGAAATTCATGAGCAGCGTTGACATCCTTCTGCGGCGAGGAGAGAAGATTCTCGTATATGCCGAGCAGGGGATGTGGTGGAACTACAGGAAGCCGAGGCCTCTGACAAACGGCGCATTCAGATTCGCGGCGTCGGCCGGGGTTCCCGTAATCCCGTTCTTCATAACCATGGAGGATTCCGGCATCACCGGTGAGGACGGATTTCCGGTCCAGGAATACACAGTCCACATACTTGAGCCGATTTTTCCGGATCCGGCGTTGTCCTGCCGCGAGAACACGGATGAGATGAAGCGCCGGAACTACACGGCATGGAAGGACGTGTACGAGAAAACATACGGAATTCCGCTCGTGTATTCAACGGAAGGCGATTGATATGGCAGACCAGCGGCGCGTCATATACTACAGCGACGAGATGAACGACGAATTCTCCTCGGCCGTGATAAAGCCCCGTCGGATTGACGGAAGCTACAGGTATGGAGGGGAGACACCTGCGTGGAGGGCGGCGCGGCTGTTCTGGTACAGGATCGTGGCGTTTCCGGTAGCTGCGGTATTCCTCAAGGTCCGCTACGGCCACAGGATCGTAGGGCGCGGCGTGCTGAGGAAATGGCGCGGAAACCCGTATTTCATATTCGGAAACCACACCAACGCCGCTGCTGACGCGCTCGTGCCGTCATTCGTATGTTTTCCGAACGGAACATCGGTGATAGTCCACCCGAACAATGTGTCGATGCCTGTGCTGGGACGCATAACGCCGTATCTGGGCGCGCTTCCGCTTCCGGACGACATGGCGTCGGCGAGGAATTTCTCCCGCGCGCTTGAGGACAGGATCTCACGCGGGGAGGCCGTCGCGATATATCCGGAGGCCCATATATGGCCGTTCTACACGAAGATACGCCCGTTCACGGAGGCGCCGTTCAGATACCCTGTGCAGTTCGGAACGCCCGTGTTCTGCTTCACGAACACCTACCAGAAGAGACGGTTCACGGATTTTCCGAGGATGGTGACGTACGTGGACGGGCCTTTCTTTCCTAACACGGAGCTTCCTCCCAAGGAACGGAGGAAGGATCTGCGTGACCGCGTATACAGGACTATGACGGAGAGGAGTCTTCTTAGCGATGTCGAGCGGATAAGATACATAAAGAGATGACTATAGAAGGAGCGCAGGCATGGCGGACATTCTTTACTGCGGAAACGGCGTGGTGTTCGACGGAATTCTCACCAGTATGCTTTCCGTCATGAGGCGGACCGGAACCGGGGAGCCGTTCACTTTCAGGATATTCACGATGGACCTCCATGAGCTGAAAGACGGATATACCGCGCTTACTGAGAGGCAGGCGGAATTTCTGGACCGGACGGCGAAGCTCTACAGTCCGGAGAATTCGGTCGTGCGGTATGACGTGACGGCGTTCTATAAAAGGGAATTCTCAGGCTGCCCGAACGAGAACGCATACTGCTCGCCGTACACGCTGATAAGGCTTCTGGCCGACATAGTTCTTGGCGGAGAGGTCAGCGGAAAGCTCCTGTATCTTGACGCGGACATAATGTTCAACCGTGACGTCATGCTTCTCTACGGAACTGACGTCGCGGGATTCGAGTATGCCGCCGCCCGCGACCACTACGGGAAGTACCTGATCCGTCCCGACTATATAAACGCCGGAGTCCTGCTGTTCAACATGGATGAATGTGCGCGCACCGGAATTTTCGCAAAGGCGAGGGATTCCCTCAGGAAAAGAAAATGGCTCTTCGCCGATCAGGATGCGCTCTGGCACAGCACTTCCCGCAAGAAGCTGCTTCCTCAGCGCTTCAACGACCAGAAATTCCTGTGGAGGCATACCGTTGTGCGCCATTTCTCAAAAAGGCTGTTCTGGCTGCCGTTTCCGCATACGGCGAACATAAAGCAGTGGAACATCTCCGCGGTGCACAGGATTTTCGGCTACACCTGCTTCGACGACATCCTCGGCGAATATGTATGGCTCAAAAAGTGCTTCGGGCGGGGAATGGACATCGCACGGCATGAGGAGGAGCCGCCGCTACAGTCCTGACGCCGACAGTCTCCGCAGAGTGTCCCTCGCGGCGGACCTGACCGTGCTGTCATATCTTGGACTCAAGAATCCGGAGAGGATTTCCTTTCCACGTGATGAGAACGCATCCGCTCCCATGAACCTGCACACCGACTCCGTGGCCGCGCATATATTTCTTGCCGTGACACTGTCATTTCTTCTTGATGCCAGAAAATCAAGCGACTCAAGGAGCTTTCCGTCCGGGTCGTAGCCGTTGGTCCCGATTCCGCGCAGGACCGCGTTCACCTGGGTTCTGTCCGTGCCGCGGCGGAGAACCGACGACTGCACGCCCGTGAAGGTGTCCGTGCCGAACAGCGGAAGCATGGACAGAAGCCTCTCGGTTCCTGCCCCGTCCGACTCGAAGACGGACAGTTCCGTCCGGCTTCCGAAATCGGATGAGTTCAGGGACGCCGCATATACGGAACAGGCCGACATCAGATCCGACACAAGCCCCCGTTCCACAGGTCCGTAGCCGCCCGCGTTCAGGAGGGCGAAATTTCCGTCTCCCGCGAGCGTCTTTCCGAATCCGTCTCCGTAGACATAGCCGAACCTCTCCGGCTTAACAGAGTAGAAGCTTCCGTATCCCTTCCTGCGCCCGCGCCGAGCGGATCCGGACGTACCGGCGGACTGGGACGCACGGTATGCGTTCAGGGACCAGTCGTCCATGCAGAGGACAAGGCGGCTGTCGTCCGTAAACACAGACGCATTCCAGGAGAACCGTCCCTGTCTGTCAGGCAGCTCCGCGCTCCATATCTGCCTGCCGTTTCTTCCGACAAGGACGGCGTTTTTCCCGTCGCTGACAAAGACTCCCTCACCGGTCAGCGACGCTCCGGAGAGCCTTGAGCCCTTTACGGAACCTGCCGTGCAGGCAAGCCTGACATGGCCTGAGGCCGGATCAAGGAACGAGACTGCCGCGCCTTCCGGCGAGGGACACACATAGACGGCCTCCTGACCGAATTCCGGCACCGCGAATTTTCCTCCGGCTGAGCTTTTTCCGCCCTTGAGCACCCAGACCCCTTCCGATCTTCCGCCCGCATCCGCGACAAGCCCGGCGCTTCCGTCCGTGAACGAAAGCAGTATTCCGTCGGCGCATGATTCGGCGGATGCCACATCTCCGGCGAACGTGATGCTCTCCATCGTCTCGCCGAACGGAGAGATTCTTATTCCGCGCGATTTTCCGTCCGCTGTCCCCTCCGTGAACACGACGATGCTGCCGTCCTGAAGCGCGCGCGGAGCCACGGATGACAGGACGGGCAGAGGGACTCTCCATTTCATCACTCCTGTCGCTCCGAAACATGCCGCGGAGCTGTCACCCGTCACGAAAATTCTCCCGTCGCGTCCGGCATAAGGAGCGCCCTCGATACGGAATCCGGGGCGCGCGCGCCACAGCTCGGCTCCTTCCGGATTCAGCAGCACAAGCTCCATGCCGGCACCGGTGACGGCCGCGACAAGGCCGCCCGGAAGCGCTGTCATCATGGTGGCGGAATCCGCGCCCATGAGAGGTTTTTCCCAAAGAATTTTTCCGGCACCTGAAATTCCGGTTATTGTCCTTGCGTCCGTGACCGCCACGAATCCGTATTCCGTAGGAAGCGGATCCGTCAGGACCCGTCCCGTCAGCACAAGGCTCCATGACGCGTTCGTCCTTGAGAGGGTCTGTTCGGCATGGAAAGGTGACGCCGCGAGCGCAGCCGCGGCCGCGGCGGATGCGAGAATTCTGCGAAGTCCCATGCTCATCTCCTTGAGAGGAACGCAAGGCTTTCTATGTGGCTTGTGTTCGGATAGAAGTCAAGAAGAAATAGCCTGTCAAGGGTGTAGCCCGCAGATACAAGCTCCGCGCAGTCCCTCGCATGTGTTGACGGATTGCACGAGAGAGAGCATAGGGACGGAATTCCCGACTGGCACAGATATGATCTCACCTCAGGCTCCATTCCCGACCGCGGCGGATCCGTGACGGCGGCGTCGAATTCTCCGCAGGAGTCCGCACACCGCTTTACCCACGAGGCTCCGCTCATCCCGAAGCTTGAATGCGGCTTTCCGGCCATGTTCATCTCCGCATACACGACGGCATCCCTGTTGTGCTCCACCATCGTGACATGGCTGAACCTGTCCGCAAGGAACACCGATATTGAGCCGCAGCCCGAATACATGTCGAGGACGTTGTTTCCTGAGATTCCGCCGCAGATCAGCTCCACGGTCTTCATGAACACCTCCGTGTTGGACTGGAAAAATCCGCGCACGTCAAACGATATGTCCTTGCCGCCAAGCCTGACTGTCACCATGTTTTCCGGAGACAGGACGGTTCCCTGAAAGAACGTGTTCCTTCTGCCTCCCGGTCCGGCGGAGCTACGGTTTTCCTTCCGTCCTTTCTCCGACTCTACGGAAAGAGAAGGAAGTCCGTATCCGTTCACCGCGGACACGACGGAATCTCCGCCGAATACGTGGCATCTGCCTCCAGGACGGGATCCGGCCGGCACTGATGAGAGGAATGAATTCACCGCGGCCTCCGCGCATACGCACGAGTCTACCGGAACAATCCTGTTCGTGCCGCGGCCGGAGAAGCCGCCGCCGTTCAGCTGGAAGCGCGACCTGTATCCTTCCGACGGGCCTGTCACGGCGGACACCGGTTCCGCCGGAGAAAGCCCCTGCCTCAGGAACATCTCGGAAAGCATTTCCTTTCTGAGCTCCGTCTGATACCCCGCATCAATGTGCATCATGCTGCAGCCGCCGCAGGTTCCGTACCACCGGCATTTCGGAACGGTTCTGTGGGGCGAGGGCGTCAGAATTTGTACGATTTCAGCATTGTCATAATCGTTTTTGTGTTGTAATATTCTTATATCAAGTTTCTCATCCGGCAGCGAATACGGAATGAATACTGTCTTTCCGCCTATTCTGGCTATTGAGTCGCCGCCGAACACCGTCTTTTCTGTGATGACCGTCTTTATGTCCATGGACTCCATCTTATCAGAAACGGCTCTTTTTTGGGAGATAGGACCGCCAATTTTGACGGTGTTTTCCGAAGATTAAAAACTGCGCCGGCGGCTCATACTGCCTCGCGGAGCTGAATGAGACTAGAAAACGAAAGAAGTATGGAAGATTTCCATCTGAATTTTTAAGGGAGCGGATATGATTACGAAGAGTTTTATGAAGACGATGTCGGACGGAGCGGAGGTCTGGGTGAACAGATGGGCGCCGGACGCCGAGGAGGAGATCAGGGGAGTCGTGGAGCTTCATCACGGTCTGGCCGAGCATTCCATGCGGTATGACAGGCTCGGATCAGTCCTTGCGGAAAACGGCTATGTGCTCAGCGCGCATGACATGAGGGGACACGGAAGGACGGCCGAGAACGCCGCCTCGAAAGGAACCGGGAAATTCGGAAAGCTGGCTGACAGGGACGGCTTCGAACGTGTGGTCGAGGATCTAAGGGAGCTTGTTGACAGCCTGAAGGCGGAGTATCCCGGCAAGAAGACCGTCCTGATCGGACATTCCTTTGGCTCGTTTGTGTCCCAGGGATATATAGAACGGTACGGCGGCAGCATAGACGGATGCATCCTCTGCGGAACCGCCGGTCCCAGGCCTGCGCTGGTCTTCTGCGGAAAACTTCTTGCGAATCTCTACAGGATTTTCCGCGGCGCGGACACCGAGGCCGAGGCCCTTCACAAGGCGGCGTTCGGCGCATACACAAAAAAAATAGATGATGCACGTACCGAATACGACTGGCTGTCCGCGGACAGCACGAATGTGGGAATGTTCATGGACGACAGCTGGTGCGGCCGGACGCTCACGGCGTCATTCTTCTGCGACATGATGCACGGCCTGTCCGTAATACACAGCGGAAAGGCCATAAGCGGAATTCCTGCTGACCTCCCGCTGCTCCTGATATACGGCTCCGATGATCCTGTCGGCGGCTACGGAAAATCCGTAAGAAAGCTTTATGATGTGTACAGGAGACATGGAATCAGAAATCTGTCCATAAAGAAATACGCCGGCGACAGACATGAGATTCTGAACGAGAAGGACAAGGAGCAGGTTGAGGGCGACATCATGAGCTGGATCTCAGGAATTCAGGTGAAATAAATAGAAAAGGAACGTTACTCATCGTGCTGATACGTTATGGTTCAGACTCCAGCGGAAGGCTTGTCAGAAAGGCGGCCGTATATACCAGAGAGGAGCATCTTATTCCGGCGGACAGGATTGATCCCGACGCGCTGCAGATTGTTGTGCGTCTGAAGGACGCCGGATTCACCGCCTATATTGTCGGCGGCGCCGTAAGGGATCTTATAATAGGCAACAGGCCTAAGGATTTTGACATAGTCACCGACGCCACGCCTGCCAGAATCCGCAGGATATTCAGGAACTCAAGGATAATAGGAAGAAGATTCAGGCTGGTTCATGTGGTGTTCGGCTCCAAGATTTTCGAGGTGAGCACCTTCCGCTCAATATCGGAAGGCTCCGTCGGAAACAGTTTCGGGACCATGGACGAGGATGTTCAGCGCCGTGACTTCACCATAAACGCGCTCTACTATGATCCTGTCCAGGAGCAGGTGGTCGATTATGTGGGAGGACTAAGGGACATCAGAAAGCATGTCCTTCGTCCGGTGATTCCGTTGGACAGGATTTTCGAGGAGGATCCGGTCAGAATGCTCCGGGCGATAAAGTACTCGTCCACGGCAAGCGCGAGGATGTCTCATTCCCTGCGGCACAAGATAAGGGCCTCCGCCGGGCTTCTGTCCCAGGTGTCTCCGTCAAGACTGACGGAGGAGATGCTGAAAATCATAAACAGCGGACATTCATTTGACATCGTGCAGGAGGCCCTCGACACCGACCTGTATATGTATCTGCAGCCTGCGGCCACCGCGATGATTTACGGGAGCAGGAATTCTGAGCGCAGCTATATGGAGAACCTGCGGAAGCTGGATGAGCTTGTCCGTGCGGAACCTGATGCCAGGCTCGGAAAAAAACTGTATTTCCTGATATATGACTTCGTGTCCGGCCTGACCGACTGGAATATGGAAGTCCGGTCAAAATCCGCGGCTGGCGAGCTTTATGTGACCACCTGGACGGAATGCAGGAATTTCGTGCTTCCCATGAATCCTCAGCGCAGGGAGCTTGAATTCGCGGTGAAGTCGGTCATGAGCACCCTCGGAGTTCCCATAAGGCTCCAGCCGAGAACGAGGCAGAAAAATGAGGAGCCGAGGTAGGAGTCCTATCCGTTCTGCGGAGGCTGGGTGCGCGTGATCCTGTCGATGATTATGCTCACCTCCTCAATCAGAATTCCGGTGAAGGACTCGATCTTGTCTATTATGTACTGCTGGAGCCTGTGTATCTTTCCTGTCAGCTGGGTCCCGAAAGGCACATCCACCGTTATAACAAGCCTGTAGCCACGGCTGTCGGTCTTTATCGATATTTTCTTTATCGTCACCTCCGGCTCGCACTCGCTCACGCAGTGCATGACCATCTGGGTGAGCGCGGCCTCCGATATTTCTATGCGTCCTTTCTTTGAGAATTCAGGCTGCACGATTGATTTCTCAAGCATCCTCCCGTCTGTCGATTTCCTGTTCTTGAAAAGATTCCTTCTCCTGAAAAAATCACGCATCGAGGCGGAGAAAATCTGCGGATAGTTTCTCTTGACCTCTATCGACGGGACGGGAATCACATGCTTGCCCTCCACCTGGCGCGACTTTATCGCCTTCTCAATCTCCTCCTTCGTGGAGATGTCCTCTATGTGGATTATTCTTGACGGCTGCGGAAGCTGAAGCCTCATCGCTATCTTCATGACCATCTTTTCTGACGTGCCGAGAATCAGAATCTTCTTTATCTTTGTCCTGCGCAGGACCTTGGCGACCTCGTCCCTGTGCTCCTTGTCGTCAAAAAGGGCGACCCTGACCGCACCCATATAAGTCTTCTCGCGCTTGGCGGAATGGCCGGCGACGATCTTCTCGTCCTGTATGAGAAGCCCGTCGTCTATTATCGCGCGGATTCCGTTCTCCTCGGCCAGCAGCTTTGACCGGAAGCTTTTTCCTGTTCCGCTTTCTCCGACAAGGGCGAACACGGTTATGTGCCTCATTTTCTGGAGCACAGACTCTATGGGATTTTTCATGGCGGACATTATAGCCCAGATTCCGTCATACTACAAGTTTTTTTGACGAAATTCATGAAAACGTCATCCGGAGGAGAAATGACGGACGGAGGGAGACCGACCGGATTCTCAGGAAAGACAAGCTCCGCCGCATGGAGAAAGAAGTCGCGCGGGCCGGCGGGATTTCCGCCTCCGTAGGCCGAGTCGCCCAGCAGCGGAAATCCGTGGGCCGACGACTGCGCCCTTATCTGGTGCGTCCGTCCTGTACCGATGGTGAATTCCGCCAGTGTCACGTCATCTCCGCGGAATTTCCCGTACATCAGGGGAGCCGCATACGTCAGCGCATTCCTTGAGTCCGCCGCGTCCGTAACGGATACAGTCCTGAATCCGAATCCTTCCGTCGGGTTCCTGCTGATTCCGTCACTCCATCTGCGCGGGCCGTCAAGAATGCCGAGAATGACCCCGTGGTATTTCTTTCCGACGGAATGTCCCCTTACCGCGGAGGAGAACCATCTTGCGCCGTCGATGCTTTCCGAGAACACCAGAAGCCCCGTCGTCTTGCGGTCAAGCCTGTGGAGGGGTCCCGGAGTGAAGGCGAGCGAGCCGCCGCACCTGGACAGCGAGCGAAGCCGCTCCCGCACGGCAGACTCCACGGAGCCGGTTCCGTGGACAGGAACGTCATAGGGCTTGTCGAATATCACGATATGGCTGTTGCTGAATATCACCGGCGGAAAATTCAGGCCTCCGGTTCCGAAGCTCCCGGTCTGCGGAGACTGGCTCTCCCGGCCGAGCCGCATGAACCGCGCCACCGACACGGTGTCCCCCTCACGGACTTTTGTGTCCGGACGGGCCTTCTTTCCGTTCAGAAGGATGAATCCCTTCCTGAGTCCCCTGTATATCTCGGTGAGCGCGGATTCCCGCAGCAGAATACGCAGTATGCGGTCAAGCCTGCGCCCGTCATCATCCTTTCCCGCAGTGAATTCGCTGAAAACCATGCCTGATTATATGTCCAAAAAAAACTTATTGCTACTAGTAAAAAACATCTTGTAATGATAATATGCGGTATGATTTTATCTTCCGCAAAGGAACAGTTCAGGCTTCTTCTTTTAAATCCGGTGCTCATGTCCTGCATATCGAGCTGGCTCTGCGCGCAGTTTCTGAAGACGATAATAAATCTTGTTTACGGGAAAATCCACTCATTCACCCAGCTGATCGAGATGCTCATCTGGAAGACCGGCGGACTTCCGTCAAGCCATTCCGCGCTTGTAGCGTCGCTCTGCACATCCATAGGGTTCAGGCACGGACTGAATTCCGATATGTTCATAATATCCCTCTGCTTTTTCCTCGTGGTGATAAGGGATGCGATGGGCGTCAGGCGCTCAAGCGGAATGCAGGCCAGGAAGCTCAACGAGATCGGCAGGGAGCTGGATGAGAAGAATATAATAGAATACATTCCTCTGAAGGAGGTTGACGGCCACACACCGATGGAGGTCATTCTTGGCTGTGTGCTCGGCTTTCTGGTGGGACTCGCGTTCTCACTGCTCAAATGATGATGCTCAGAAGAATTCTTCCGCCGGCGGCAGCGCTTGCCATAATATCGGTTCTCCTTCTGTTTAGGACAGTTCCTTCAGGCGAGCTGTGGAGCGGATATTCGGTTCTGTACGTTCCCTCGTCCTCATCCGACCTGTCCGTGCGCACGGCGCTGGCGGAATCCGGGATAGAGCATACGGTGTGCCTGTCCGGACAGTATGTGCCTGCGGCCTACGGAGCGTCATCCGTAGAGACGGCGATGCTTCTGGCGAACATCTCCGCCCCCGAATTTGAGTATCTGACAAGGCGGAATTCCTATTTCTTTGACAGCAGCAGCGGCTACAGGCTTTATTATGTTCCCTCATCATACAGGGGAAGGATACCCGGCTGCATTTCACGCCTTTCCGATATGGGAATCACCGCGGGACTTGACACGTCGTCCGCATATCCGTGGGTGATGCCCCTGGTCTGCGCGGTGTTCGCCGCTCTCCTGGTGTTCCTCTCGGCAGACAGAAGGGTATGCGCCGCTGCCGCCGTGATTCCAGTCGTCTATGTGTTCTGCGCTCCGTTCTGCACGTCGGCCGCGGCGGTCTGCCTTCTGCTTGTATGCATTTTCTCCGTCTCCAACCTGTGGCGGAGAAAGGGGGCCGTCAGGAAACTGGCCGGCGCCGGATGTGTTCCTGTCATGGCGGCAGCAGCCCTTGTGACATCGTTCTCAGGCCCGGCACGCGCAGGATTCCTGTTCGTCCTTGCAGCCGCCGGAGCGGGGGCCGTTCTTCTTGCCGCATGGCAGGCCGGAGAACGCGGAGCCGCCGGCCGTTCGTTCGTGCCCGTGATGATAAGACCCGCCGGAATGATCCGGATGTATGAGGAAAAGGCGGGAGCCGTGCTTCCTGTCGCGGCGGCCGTGCTTCTCGCCGCGGTGCTGGTGTCGGTCCTCTCCGGCTCCTCTTCCGGAAAAAAATCAGGCGGACAGGTAAGCCTTCCGGCGGCGGATGCGGCTGTCAGGGCGGAGGAGCTTCCCGATCTGGACGACTACACCAGGTGGCTTTGGAACGTCGGAACATATCCGTACCGCCCCCTCAGCGGAAATTCTGCTGGGGATCCTGACACAGTGGTGTTTCCGCGCTATGAGAGCTCAGGAGGCATGATTACGGAGAAGGACGAGGTCATGCGCTATGACAGGCAGTTCAGGGCGGCCGCCCTGGATTCCGTTGACAGGCTGCCGTTCGATTCAATCGAGTCGGTGCTGAAGTCTCAGCCTGGATCTCTGAGTCCGGGCTACAGGTCTTCGGGAGAGGTCGGAACGGGGCTTTTCGGAATGATAATGATGGGTCTGTCCATGCTTGTTCCGCTGGCCGTCTACATATCAACTGTAACAAGGCAGGAAAAGGGAATATGACGATTATACCAGCAGTGTCGGCTGCGATAAAAAACTACAGGGCGCCGGAAAACGCGTTTCTGCCGGGAACCGTATCGGTTCCGCTTGTGCATGAGGCCGGCTGCTACTGCCGCTGCGTCGTGAAGCCCGGAGACACGGTTTCCGAGGGCGACATAATCGCCTTTCCTCCGTCCGGAATGGCGGGCAGAAGCTGTGTCCATTCTCCGGTTCCGGGACAGGTGCTGGATGTAATATCCACGATGTGTCCGGACGGCCGGTATGAATACGCGGTCAGGATAAGGACAGCCGGAAAATTCTCCTATCTCGGAAAAAAAATCCAGCCGCGCCGCGCCGCTGACGGAATATCCGCGGCGGAGATGATCTCGTCATGCGGAGTGATAAACACATTCTGCGTCACATCGCCCGTATCGCTTGGAGCCCAGCTATCTGCCGCCGCCGGAAAGAATCCGGTGCTTGTCGTCAGGCTTTTTGACGAGGACAGGTTCGGCATGACCGACTCCCTTATATCTGAATTCTTTCCTGACGAGGTTGCAGACGGAGCTGAGATTGCCGCCTCCGCCGCTGGCTCTCCCGGAATAGTATTCGCGCTGGGCGGAAAGCAGGCCGGCGCGGACAGATTCGGAAGAAACGGAAACACCGTAATTACAGTTCCGAAATCAAAATGGACGGCCGGCCTGGCAAGGGGACTTGCGGAGACATTCATAAAACAGGGAGGCAGGAATTCCACGCTGAGGCTTGACGGCGACACACTCTTCATGGACGCGTCAACCGCATTCGAGGTTCACAAGGCGGTGAGGCTCGGAATTCCGTCCGTCAGCAGATATGTCCATTTTACCGGGAACTGTCTCAGATCGTCATCCTTCCTTGACATGAGAATC
>ERZ808286.180-NODE-180-length-48722-cov-9.993712_pt1 | contig 48722 bp, 46 predicted proteins | sample MGYA00521276_ERZ808286 | MGnify/ENA primary metagenome ERZ808286 (study PRJEB31516, sample SAMN03275607) | gut metagenome | biome: mammalia-associated habitat; material: feces | host: Papio cynocephalus | place: Kenya | collected 2012-08-01 ... | reverse complement strand
CGCTATTAAAGAAAGACTGAAAGAATTAAACCTGACGCAGAAAGATGCCGCAACCAGCATGAACTGCAAGCAGTCCACCGCATCGCTCAAGATCAATAATCGCAGACCGATGTATCTTGACGAGGCGTGGGCGCTCGCTCGACTGTTGAAAGTAGAGGACAATTTCTGCGCCTATTTTTTTGCTCACAATGTTGCATAGTGCAACAAACAACAAAAAGAAAACCACCGAAGTGGGCGCTTCGGCAGTTTCCGGTGATTACTTGCTGGAAGTTTTCTTTCGATTAGAAAGCGCGGAGCCAGCAAGTGTCTTCGCAGCCTTGCTGCTGGACGGCCGGGTGAGAGCCTTCGCAGCAACAGTTGCAACTTTTGAAGAAGTCCTAACGGAATTCTTCTTTGCCATTCTTACCACCTCCTCTCGAATAAAATCGGGGCGGGAGAGGGCGAGAAAGGCGAACACGGTACCCTCGGCGCTGAGGGCATATTCATTATACCAAAAATTTCCATTTTTTGCAATATGCAATAATTTGTCAATTTTGCAACACAAATACGGTCCACCGAAAGAAGGTGAAGGGAATGGAACGATGGGAATTCGACCATCACGAGCTGCCGACGGCGCGGGACGTTTACCACGGTGCGGCCCCGGAGATCGAGGTGACGGTGCGCAGCGAAGATACCTTCGATGAACTGCGACGTGCTATCAAAAGAATGAGCCGCCAGCGGGTCAGGCGCGGCGGCTCAAGGATCGAGTATTCAATCAAGCTGGTCGAGTGAACGCGGCAAGCGGACAGGCCGCGCGGGCATAGATTGAACGGAAGGGAGTGCGTGCAGGAATGGGAAAACGGAAGCAGGAGCCGATCATCGTGAAAGCCTACGTCAAGACGGCGGACGGCGGAGAGGTGGACGTGGACACGCTCAGCGACGAGCAGCGCGAGAAGCTGGGCACATGGCTGCGCGTGACCTACCTCAACGAGCTGATGCGCGGCAAGGCAAAATTCTACATCAAGCAATAAGGGGCAAGGAAAAGCCCTTTGCAGAAAGGAAGGATCACCAATGAGAAAAAACAGGACAAGCGAGGAACAGCGGCGGCTGGCGATCGTGCTGCTGCGCGCGGCGGTGCTGCTGTGGGCGGCAACGCTGCTGCTCTGCCTGCTGTCGCCGGAGTGTCTGGCGTGCGAAACGGCAGAGTGCGCAGCGGCTGAACAGGCAAACGGCTTTACAGTGCTGGGCGCGGTCACGGCGGCTTACGGGATCAGCTGGGCGCTGTTCCGGCTGGACAAGCCCCGCGCGGGCAGCAGGCATGGGAGATAAGCGACGCGATGCGCCGCAGACGCGGCCGACGCTGTGCTGGTCGTGCGCGCGGGCGTGCGGCGACTGCCCGTGGAGCGGGCGGGACGAGAACACGCACGAGGTGCTGTTCCAGCCCGTGGAGGGCTGGGAGGCGGAGAAGACGGTCATAAACGGCTCGAAAGCCAGGCGCGGGGAAAAGCGCTATCAATACACGACCGACAGCTGCCGCGTGGTGAAGTGCCCGCTGTATCTGCCGGACCGGCGGACGAGGGCCAAAAGCGCGATGCCTGGATGGGCGGTGCGGGCCGGAAAAAAGAAAAGCGGCTGACCGATGAAACCGGTCAGCCGCAGCGAAGAAAACCACATGAAACATGAAAGGAGAATTCTTCCCCGCCATTATAACACACGGCGGGGAAGAAAAGCAAGGGAAATGAGTACGATTCAAGACGCTATTGCCGCCATCGAGAGCCAGCAGCCCAAGGAGCGCACGGCGGTATGGATGGTGGGCGAGCAGCTGAAGGATATGATCTGCGGCGACGAGGCCGCGGCGGCACTGCTGCTGACGGACCTGACGCAGAACAAGGAGATGACGCTCGCGGCGGCGGAGAAGAAGATCGCCGAGCGAGCCAAAAAGAACAAGGTCGGCAGCTGCGGGTGCGTGACGCCCGCGGAGGCCGAGGACATCCTGCGTGAGTTTTTCGGCCTGCCGGAGCGCGGCGTGGCCGCAGCGCCGCAGACGGAGAGGCGCAAGGTCGTGGATCTTGCGGACTTTTTATGAGCCGCCGCACAGACGCTGGATGGCAGAATCTGGCGGGCAAGCTGCCGTTCCAGCCATGCAGAGACCTGCAAAACGACGTGCTGGAAGATATCTATGACAACGACACGCTCGGGACCGGGCTGATGCTTTACAGCCGCGAGAGCGTGGAGACCGCGGATCCTGTTGCGCAGACCATGGACGCGGAAGACTGGGACCGCTGGGAGAAGTCTCGGAAGCGCCGCTGGGGCGCGCGCTGCACCTGCTCAGCCTGCGGAGAAGAGTTTTTCGCGGGCTATGTCAGCGACAGCGGCACGAGCGGCATCGTCCTGCGGCAGGGCGAGGACGGACAGATTTATGACGGCTACGTCGACAAGGGCGACGACGATGCGCAGATCTTCTTTGACGACGAGACGGTCGTCTGCCCGTGCTGCTATCAGAGCGTGGTCGTGACGCGGCGGAGCAAGCTGCGGCAGGGGTGCACGCTTCAAGCATTGCGGGCCGAAACGCTGAACATCGAGGGCTATCTCGCAGTGCTCTATTGGATGGTGGCGCGGCATCAGGACAATGCGGGGACAGACGTTGTGACGTTCTCGCCGCACGCGGCGCTGATCGTGGACCGCTGCGGCGTGCTGCGGCGCTTCCGCGCGGTGCGCCACAGTAACGAGGCGCGTGACGTGATATGGACGCCCTGCAAGCAGAGCTGCGACCCGATGCAGCAGCCCTATTACTGCCACGGCGCCGTGAACGGACGGCAGGTCGGCGGCTGGACATGCGCCTACGGTCCCGAGCTCGGCGGAACGACGGGCGAAAAGACGGCGCTGGACAAATATATCGGCGCGGGCGGGGCCTGGCCGGGGGCGTATCTGCACGTCTGGCGCAAGCACCCGCAGGTGGAAAACCTGATGCGGCAGGGGTTCAACGACGCGGTGACGCAGACCATTGACAACTATCTGAACGGGAACGGCAGATATTCCAGCATGCTGCGCGACGCGCCAGAGATCCCCTGGGTCGATTGGAGCGAGACGAAGCCGCACCGGATGCTCGGCATGAGCAAAGAATCCTTCCGCGAGGTGCGCGGGAAGTATTGGAGCGAGGGCACCGCGCGGTGCTGGGCGAGCTACCGGATGCTCGTAAAGAACGCGGACGCACTGCAATTCGTGCAGGAGGTCGGCAAGCTCGGCCTGAACGACATGGAAAAACTGCTGGGCGCCTATCGGGCCGTCGAGACCGATCTGCACCCAACGCATGTGGTGAAATACCTCGAAAAGCAAAAGCGGCTGAAAGGCGGCGTGCAGCTGCTGCTCGATTACCGGCGCGTGCTGCGGGCGCTGTGGCTGGCGGACCAGAACGAAACGCTGTGGCCGCGCGATCTGCAAGCGGCGCACGACCGCGTAATGGAGATGTACGCGGCGCACGAGGGCGTGAAGTACTACTCGGCGGATTTTACGCCGGTCTATATCCGGCTCAAGGCGCTGGAATGGACGGACGGCGAACTCTGCATCCGCATCCCACAGGAGGAGCGGGAGCTGATCGACGAGGGAAAAACCCTGCGCCACTGCGTGGGCACCTACGGCAGGACACATTGCAGCGGCAAGCCGATCTTCTTTGTGCGGCACTACCGCAGGCCAGAGCGCAGCTATTACACGCTGAACATCGACCTAACGCGGGCGATGCCGAAGGAGATCCAGCTGCACGGCTACGGGAACGAACGCCACGGCGAGCGCAAGCAGTATGAGCACGGCATCCCGAAAAAGGTGCGCGACTTCTGCGACAGATGGGAGCGCGAGGTGCTGACGCCATGGTTTATGGAGGAACAACGCAAAAAGTTCGCTGAAACGAACAAAGTGGACAAGAAAGCGAGGAAAGGCGCATGAGCGAAACAACGGAAATGGCCGTGGCCGGTGAGGTGCGCAGCATCACCGCCATCACGGACGAGATCATTTTTTACAAAAATGTCGGCGGACAGGCCGTCATCGAGATTGGCAGGCGGCTGATGGAGGCAAAGGCACAGCTCAGGCACGGGGAATGGCTGCCGTGGCTGCGCGAAAAAGTGGAGTTTTCGGAGACTTCCGCGCAGAACTTTATGCGCATTGCGCGGGAGTACGGAAATCCCCATCTGGTTGGGGATTTGGGAGCCTCGAAAGCCCTGGTATTACTGGCTTTGCCGGCATCTGAGCGAGAAAATTTCGCGGCGGAAAAACACGTCGTAAACGGGGAAGAAAAGTCCGTTTCCGAAATGAGTAAGCGCGAGCTGGAGGAGGCCATCCGGCAGAGAAAGATCGCCGAGGAGGCGCGCGACAAGGTGCAGCGCGCGCTGGACGAGCAGCGCAAGATCAACGAGGACGCCGCAGCTAAAGTGCAGGCGGCGCAGGACGCGGCGGACGCCGCCCGCGCCGAGGTCGAAAACGCACAGGGCACGGCGCTGGCCGCGCAGGAGCGCGCGGCGGAGCTGGAACGCGAATTGAAGGAGCTGCGCGAGAAGCCGGTGGACGTGGCCGTGCAGACGGTGGACGCGAGCGCGGAGCAGATCGCGGCGGCGCTCAAGGAGGCGGAAAAGGCGGCCAGGGCCAAGCGCGACGAGGCTGTCGCCAAAAAGGCCGAGGAGCTGAAGAAAGCGGAAGAGCAGCGCGACGCGGCGCAAAAGGCTGTGGAAAACGCCGAGGCCGGAAGGAAAGCAGCGGAGGAACAGGCGGCGGCCCTGCGCGCGGAGCTGGAAAAAGCCCGGAAGAGCGCCGCGGCGATGGACAACAAGGCGCTCGCGGAGTTCAGCGTGCTGTTTCGGCAGGCGCAGGAGACGGTGAACCGCCTGACGGAGCTTGCCGACGAGCTGGACGAGGAGAGCCGCCCGAAGATCTACCGCGCGCTCTCTGCGCTGGGTCAGATGATCGCCGAAAAGGCGGGGGAGGCGACGGCGTGAAGCGGAGCGAATTTTTACAGCTGTGCCGTACGGCAGCGATGTTTTCGCACGGGAAGCCGACGGTCATTTACAAAGGCATCGAATACTGGCCGGAGGGCTACCAGATGACCTTTCTGAAGGACGGGAAGACGCGGCACACCGCTATCCTGCGCGACCGGCAGAAGCACAACTGCCTGCACTACTGCGAGCTGAAGCGGGTGCAGGGCGCCGGCGGGGAGGAGGAAACAGCATGTACATAGGCGAGCCGTGGAGCTGGGCGCCGAGCGCATTCTTCGCCGAGGGCTGGCGCGACGCGGAGATGGGGCACCGCAAGCTCAAGGTGCACGGGCGCATCGTCTACATCAACGAGGCGCACCGCTACTTTACGGCGGAGGCGGCGGTCAATGGCATCGCCATCCGCGAAAGCTTCAAGTATTAGGGGGGGGAACAGACCATGATGGAATATCGAATCGAAGAAAGACAGATCCGCGCGCTGAAGGCAGACGGCACCCTTCTGGAAACGACTGCGGAGTGCGCCATGCTGATCAACGCCATTTACAGCATGCTGGCAAGGCAGGGAAAGGCGGCAGATATATTCAAACAGGCAATGCAGATAGCCGTGACGGACGACAGCCCCGTGTGGGAATCAACGCCGTTCGACGGGGTCTCCATGGCCGTGTTGAAGAAAAACACAGGGAGGACCGAGCCATGACAGAGCAGAGCATCAATGTGCTGGTGATCCGGACGCCGCGCGTCATCGAGGACATCGAAACGTGCATGACGCACATCCGGCAGGGGCTGCGCGAGGGCGTGCTGATCCTCGGCGCGGACGTCAGATACGGCGTGGAGCAGTTTCCGCCGCTGGGCTATGCGGCGGTGGAGGAGGCGCGCGGGAAGGTCATGTTCGACCTGCGCCGCGGCGAGATCAGAGAGCCGGAGGAGGAAGCGGAAGCGGCGGAGGATGCGCCGCTTCCCGATGAAGCGCCGGACGCGCCCAGCGCGCCGATGGGCAAGCCCGGGATCGTGCCGCCTGCCGCGCCCGTCAGCATCAACACGAAGCCGACCGCAGTCACGCCGCCGCTGAAGGTGCGCGGCGAGGGCGCGGCGGAGAAGAAAGAGATCTTCGCGCGGCTGATGGCGTTCAAGCAGGACAATCCGACGGACTGGGCGCAGACGCTGGCAAAGGCGTCCGGCGGGCGCGTGACGACCGAGGTGCTGCGCAATATCGTCTACAGCCGCATGGCGGTGAAGCTGGACGTATGGCGCGAGATCGGAAAGGCGCTGGATAAGACGAAGAAGAAAGGAGAAGCGGAGTGAAGATCTGCAGGCACAACTTCGACGGGCTCGGGCATTGCGATATTGGCGGCGGAGCCGATTACTGCATCGAGGGACCGTGCGACCATGAAGATCCGGTCGAGTTTGCGCCGGTGGTACATGGGCGGTGGGTACCGTTTCATAGCGAAGCTGGCGGAGATATTCAGCATTGCTCCGCCTGCGAGATAGGGTTTGCAGCCAAAATGGATTTCTGTCCCAACTGTGGCGCTCGAACGGATGGAGGCGGCACGAATGCTTGACATTAACGAGGTACCGTATGCGGAATGGCTCGAAAAGTCTTTGCAGGTCATCGTGCCCATGAAGCCGGTGAGCCTTTGCTTCGCGGCGACCATGCCGGACGGAGAGGTCTACACCGGCTACTACAACGCGGATGCAACGGACAAGGCCGTGATCGCGCACAACATTCAGGCGGACATCACAATGGACATTATCCGGACCAATGTCGCGATCATCAAAGACTTGATTGAGCACTGCGAAGATGACGAATGACAGAATGAAAAGGTGCTCCATGACGCTGCGGGTGACGATGGAGGTCAGGGCGGCGGCCGGGGCCGATGTGCAGGGCCTGAAGGAGAAGCTCGCAATGGATTTTGAGCGCTACGGCGATGTGCGCGTCGTGAAGGTCGAGCGCGTCGGCGGAGATGAAACGTACGAGCAGCAGAGGATCGAATAACGCCTGCGGGCGGGGAAAAGGAGAAAAAACAATGCAGAAGATCAACCTGAAAAAGACCACGAAGGAGCAGATGCTCACGATGCTGGAGACGGCATGGCAGGCGAACAAGGGAGCCAACGATGAGATCGCCGCGCTGAGTAAGCGGGTCGAGGAGCAGAGCGATGCGCTCACCAAGTGTGTGGCTGAGAAGGACGAGCTGCAGGAGCAGTTCAAAGACGCCGATAGGGCTGCGGAATCGGCGATTCAAAAGGTCAATGATGAGTTGCGCCGTGAACGTGGGAATGTCATTCTGGTGGCAGGACAGAGGGACGCGGCGATCGCGGAGAGCAAGGACTTGCGCACCAAGCTCGCCGACACTGAGGCGGCGCTGAGAAGGGCGAACAGCGAAGCAGCAGTTCTTCGGCATGATTTAACGTGCGAGCGTGAGGCGTCCGCGCATCTCGCATCGGTCTGTAAATGGCTCTCAGACCACCCGTGGCGCAACCTGTGGCGCTGCTTTACGTGGTGGCTCAGGGGCGAGACGCGCGGGAAGTAAGCACGGAGCGAACGGGCGGGAAAGGAGGGCGGACGGTGTTCCGATACAAGAAGAGCGTGCCGGTGAGCTACGAGCGGCAGGGATACATCTATTTTTCGTCGCTGCTGTACCGCGAGATGCCGGAGCGGGCGCAGCGGAAGATCCTCAACCTGTGCATGGAGTGCGGCGGAGGTGACTACTACCGGGCGCTCTTCGAATTCGTGACGACGGACGCGAACGCGACGTACATCTGCATGAAGCACAGCCTCTCCCGCTCGACGCTCGAGCGGATCGTGCGGAAATACTACGAAAGTTTTCCACAGCGGCTATGAGCCGCGGCAGAGCCGTTCCGGCTCTGTATGCACTGCCGCCGAGACTGTGGCAGCGCATAGAAAGCCGGAAGAGAATAACGATCTACCATATAGATAACGCGCGCGTGCGCGTTATCGGGGTTCCTTAGACGTTAAGTTTAGGACCATCTATCATCAGGAGCGCGAATAAGGGAGGTGCGGAGCCATGGCAGAGGGGTACTGGGTCATTCGAACGTACACGGCGGGCGCCGTGGGCGAAAAGATCAAATACTGGGTGCCGGGCGAGCGGCCCGCAAGATCGGGCAGAAAAATCAAAAGCGATATCAAGCAGCAGCAGCGGAACGAGGCGGGGGCGGAAAAGCGGCTCGCCCGCACGCTGAACGAGAATTGCAGCTGCGCGGACTTCCTGATCAGCGCGACATACGCAAATGCAGCCTTTGCCAGGATCGAGGGGCAGACGCCGGAAGAGACATGGAAGCAGGCAGATCACCAGCTGGAGCTGTGGCTGAAGCGGACGAGGCGGGCCTGCAGGGCGGCGGGGGTGCCGTTTCGCTACATCGCCATCACGAGCGACATGGACGGCAAGACGGGCGAATATGTGCGCGTGCACCATCATGCCGTGGTCAACGCGGAGGCGGCGGAGATCGCGCTGGGAAAATGGACGGCCGGAGAAGCGCACTGCGAGCATCTCTATGACGAGGTGGACTACACGGCGCTGGCACACTATCTGCTGGCGCAGGTGCGCTATATGCCGGACGAGAAGAAATATCATCCGAGCCGCAACCTGAGCATTCCGCAGCCGAAGGACATGATCGCCCGGACCGGCGCGGAGCTGAACGTGCCGCGCGGCGGCCAGCTGCTGCACAGGGCCGGATGGACGCCCGGTATGCCGCAGTACATACGCTACATCCTGCCGGAGGTCGGGAAGATCCGGCGCGAGCAGGCGAAAGCGCCGATGAAAAAGCGGGAATAGCGAAACGCAACACGACAAGGCGCGCAGGGGGGGCGCGCAGATACGCATACGCATACGCACACGCGGGAGACGGGAGGAGGATCACCTCGCCCGATGCTCCGGCGTGCAAACGGCATACCGCCGGGAAGATCCGCTTCGCGCGCACGCGCGCGAGGAAGAGCCGAAAGCCTTAGAGCCGCAAGGGTTTGCGGCTCTTTTTTGCTGCCGGAAAGTTGACGGTTCGCGACGCGGCTAATTTGTTACACTATCCACAACACAAGGACAAAGCGCGCCGAGAGGAGGGGTGCAGATGGCACGGCAGAAGAAATACACGGCGGCAGCGCTGGACAGGGCCTGCGAGCGCTATTTCGCGTCCATCACGCGGCGCGTGAAGGTGACGGAGCAGATCGACTCCGGCAGGCGGGACGACAGGGGGCACGCGATCATGACGGCGGTGCCAGTGGTCAACAGCCTCGGCGAGGAGCTTTACACGACGGAATACCTGCTGCCGCCGAGCATGGCGGGCCTCTTCGAGCATCTGCGCATCGACAAATCGACGTGGAGCCGGTACATGAGCGAGGGCGAGGAATTCGCGGCCATCGGCGAGCGGGTGCGCGAGCGCATGAAGGCCTGGAACGAGCACGAGCTGCTGACGCGCAGCGGAAAGGACCTGAAGGGCATTATCTTCAATCTGCAGAACAACTACGGCTACAGCGAGAAGAAAGAAGTCGAGCTCGGCGAGCGGGCGACAAAGACCGTGACGGCGGCGAGCATCCCGCTCGAGGAGCGACAGGCGATGCTGCGCGAGCTGATGCAGGAGTTTGAGAACGATGGCGGCGACGAAGACGCGGACCTATGAGCGAGAGCTTGAGGTGGCGCTGTGGTGGCGGGACTTCCGCGCGACGAACAACGCGCACTTCCTGCCGCTGCTGTTCGACCGGCACCGCTACCTCGTGCTCAAAGGCGGCGGCGGCAGCGGCAAGTCGATCTTCGCGGGCAGAAAGGTCCTCGAGCGCGTGACAAGCGAGCCGGGGCACCGGTGGCTGGTGTGCCGCAAGGTGGCGCGGACGCTGCGCGAGAGCTGCTTTGAGCAGCTGCGCGGGCAGATATCCGGGTTTTATCCGGACAGCGGCGCAAAGGTCAACAAGAGCGACATGAGCATTTCGTTTGCGAACGGCAGCAAGATCCTGTTCGCGGGCCTGGACGACGTGGAAAAGCTCAAGTCAATCTACGACATCACGGGCATCTGGATCGAGGAAGCAAGCGAGCTTGAGCAGGGGGACTTCGACCAGCTGGACATCCGACTGAGAACGGATTTCCCCTACTACCTGCAAATGATCCTGACGTTCAACCCCATCAGCATCACGCACTGGCTCAAGAAGCGGTTTTTCGACCGCAAGGACCCGCGCGCGACGGTGCACGAGAGCACGTATCTCGACAACCGCTTTCTGACGGCGGAGGCGATCACGACGCTCGAGGCGTTCAAAGAGACAGACGAGTACTACTACCAGGTCTACTGTCTCGGCCAGTGGGGCGTGACGGGCAAGACGGTGTTCAACGCGAAGAAGGTGAGCGAGCGGCTGCTTGCGGTCGAACGGGCGAAAAAGCCGAGGCGCGGCTATTTCGAGAACGTCGTCAAGGAAGACGGCGTACACCTCGAGCGCTGGGCGTGGGTGGACGATCCCGATGGCGCGGTGACGATCTACGAAGACGTGGTCCCCGGAAGGCCCTACGTCATCGGCGGCGACACGGCAGGCGATGGCAGCGACTATTTCGTCGGGCAGGTGCTGGACAACATCACGGGCAAGCAGGTCTGCACGCTGCGCCACCAGTACGACGAGGACACGTATGCGCGGCAAATGTACTGCCTGGGCATGCATTACAACGAGGCGTTGCTGGCCGTGGAGACCAACTTCTCGACCTACCCGACGAAGCTGCTCGACCTGATGGGCTATCGCAACCTGTACGTGCGCGAGGTGGAGGACGACTTCACGGGCAAGATCAAGCACGCCTACGGCTTCCAGACGAACCGGCTGACGCGGCCGGTGATCCTGTCTGAGCTCATCCGCATTCTGCGCGAGAGCATGAACACGGTGAACGACCGCGACACGCTGCTGGAAATGCTGACGTTCGTGCGGCGGGAGAAAGACCTGCAGGGCGAGGCCGAGCCGGGCGCGCACGACGACTGCGTCATGGCGCTGGCCATTGCGCATTACGCGCGGCCGCAGCAGACGATGGAGATCAGGACCGGCGGCAGCGGCGCGAGGAAAGCGCGCTGGACGGCGGATATGTGGGAGGACTACAACAGCGCGAGCGAGACCGAGCGGGCAGAAATGCTCAAGCTCTGGGGTGAGCCGCGATGAGAGGGAGAAAAGACATGGAAGATAAAGCAAAGACCGGCGCGATCAGCGAGGAGCTGCGCGAGTGGCAGGCAAGGCTCAACGAGAGCGACGTCAAGTGGTCGAAAGAAGTCGAGAAAATGAACGAGCGCGAGGCGGTGTACAACGGCGACCGCACGATGCAGCCGCTGGTTCCCGGCGACACGCACCGCGACGGCACACTGAAAAAGACGAGCCATGTGCGCAACATCACGTTCGAGAACATCGAGAGCCAGGTATCGAGCAGCATTCCGCAGCCAAAGGTGACGCCGCGGCGCAAGAAGGACGAGCATCTGGCCGACGTGATCGAGCATTTTCTGCGCAACGAGCTCGACCGGCTCCCGTTCGAGGCGATCAACGACCTGGCTGAGCGAACGGTGCCCATTCAGGGCGGCGTGGGCTTTTTGGTCGAGTGGGACAACACGAAGTGCACGAGCACGACCGTCGGTGAGGTGAATGTGACGCTCATCCACCCGCAGCAGTTCGCGCCGCAGCCGAACGTCTACACCGGCATTGCCGACATGGATTATTTCATCGTCAAGGTGCCGACGACGAAGGGCTACGTCGAGCGCCGCTACGGCGTGACGCTCGAGAACGAGGGCGAGAGCGAGCCGGACATCCGCGGCGGCGACGGGTCCACGAGCGAATACAACCTGACGCTCTACATCGGCTATAAGCTCAACGAGCACGGCGGCATCGACCGCTACACGTGGGTGAACGACACGGAGCTTGAAAATCTCAAGGACTATCAGGCGCGCAGGCAGCCGGTGTGCAAGGTCTGCGGCAAGGTGAAGCCGCTGCCGGGGCAGGAGGTAAACGGCATCGCTTACTCGGGCGGCGCGTGCCCGTGGTGCGGCGGCAAAGACTGGGAGGACCGGACGCAGGACTTTGAAGAGCTCTATGCGCCGGTGCAGCGCAGCGACGGCACGTTTATCGGCGGAATGCAGGAGACGCTGGACGAAAACGGCCTGCCGGTCCAGACGCCGGTGAAGATCCCGTATTACCGGCCGGACCGCTATCCGATCATTTTGCAGCGCAGCGTGAGCGTCTTCGGCCAGCTGCTCGGCAACAGCGACGTTGACATGATCCGCGACCAGCAGAACACGAGCAACCGCATCGAGCAGAAGATCATCGACCGCTTGATGAAGGCGGGCACGCGCATCACGCTGCCCGACCGGCCGGACCTGCGCACCGACCCCGAGGACAGCGAGCGGTGGTACATCGGCAAGCCGAGCGACAAGCAGCTCATCGGCGTCTACGACTTTTCGGGCAATTTGCAGTACGAGCTCACGTATCTGGCGCAGGTCTACGAAGAGGCGCGGCAGATCATCGGCATTACGGACAGCTTTCAGGGCAGGCAGGACACGACCGCGACGAGTGGCAAGGCCAAGGAATTCTCTGCTGCGCAGGCGGCGGGACGCCTGGAGAGCAAGCGCGTGATGAAAAATGCGGCGTATGCCGAGCTCTTTGAAACGATGTTCAAATTCTGGCTTGCGTACTCGGACGAGCCGCGGCCGGTGACATACAAGGACAGCACGGGCGAGACGGTGTACGAGGAGTTCAACCGCTACGACTTCCTCGAAGAGGGCGAAGACGGCGAGCTGCGCTGGAACGATCAGTTCCTTTTCTCGTGCGACACGAGCGCGCCGCTGGCGAGCAACCGCGAGGCGATGTGGCAGGAGACGCGGCAGAACCTTGAGGGCGGGGCTTTCGGCGACCCGACAGACCTCGAAACGCTCATCTTGTTTTGGGCGAAGATGGAGGAGCTGCACTACCCCGGCGCGGCGCAGACGAAAAAGCACCTGGAAGAAAAGGTGCAGCGCCAGCAGGAGATGGCCGCGCAGCAGGCGGCGGCAAATCTCAAAGCGGACCCGCTGACGCTGGGCTCCGCTTTGAATGGGGACGCGCTGCGCTCTGCGCCTCAGTTGGCCGCAGGCGGCCAATCCGACGCTCGCTCCGCGAGCGGTGTTTTCTCCGACGTACACGCCGCCGGAGAAAACGGATCAAGTGATTTTGCCGCTGCGGCGGCAAATGAGGACATCCCGCCGGAAGTGCTGGCGGCGGCGGAAGCACAGGCGCAGCAGGACGCACTCGCCGCGGCGGGCGCGCAGTAAAAGGGCTAAAGGCGCGAAAGAAGACGCGCGGAGCATAGAAGCCCCCGCAAAGAGGGCGTCGCAGGGCAACAGCGGGAAAATGCCGAATCCAAAGGAAAGGAGGACGCGGGCATGAGTGATAAGAGCGGTTATGTCGGCAGAATCAAGAACGGCGGCACGCAGGTCGTGAAGGCGCCGAACCAGCAGACCGACGCGAAGAAGGGCGTGGTCCATACCGGCTCCGATTTGAGAACCGGCAAGAAGTAAAAACTTCAAAACGAAGCGCGCTTCGTTTTGAGTGAGTTTCAGCCCTCGGCAGCGCACTTGCTGCGCTCGCACGTTTGAGGGCCGAGAGGCGTGATTAGTCACGCGCATGTCGTGACTAATCACGGATTCAGCGGGCTCGCGGCTGCGTCCGCGAATTCTACGAAGTTTTTTGCGCAGGGCGATAGCGGGAACATGCCAGAGAGGAAAACGGTATGGAGTTTACGGAAAAAGACGTCTTTGAAGCGATGGGCCTGACGGCACCGGCCGGTGAGCCGGAAGCGCAGCAGGAGCCCACAGGCGCAAACGAGCCGGGCGCCGCTGCCCCGGCCGCGGAGGAGACCACGGGCGCGCCGGAGAGCGGCGGCGCTGGCACCGAGGGCAGCGAGGGCGCAGAGGGCCCCGCAGACGGTCCCGAGGGTCAGGGCGGCGCGGAAGGCGCAGAAGATGGCAATGACGACGCGGAGGGCGCGAAAAAGCAGCAGTCCAGGGACGAGCGCAGAGCCCACGCGGCGGCGCGGCGCAGAGCCGAGCAGCAGGCCGCAGTGGACGCGGCGCTCAAGGAACAGGGCGAGAAGATGGCCGCGGAGTGGAAGCGTTTTTTCGAAAGTGCGGGGCTCAAGAACACGATCACGGGCGAGCCAATCACGACGAAGGAGCAGTTTGACGAGTGGTCGAAGTCCTTCAGGCAGCAGAAGCTCGAAAGCGACCTCAAGGCCGGGAAGCTGACGCAGGAATCGCTCAACGAGGCGATCAGCGAAAACCCCGTCGTGAAGCAGGCGGCCGAGATCGTGGCGGCGCACGAGCGCGAGCAGGCCGCGGCCAAGCAGGAGAAGATGCAGCGAGCCATCGACGAGCAGATCAAAAAGATCCACGCGCTCGAGCCGGATGTGAACGGCGTGGAGGACCTTTTGAAGCTCCCCGAGAGCGAGGAATTCTACGCGCGCGTGAAGAGCGGCATGTCGTTCTACGACGCGTATCTCATCTCGACGCGCGAGCGGCGCGAGAGGGCGCTGGCCGAGGCGGCGAGAGCGCAGGTCTTGACGGGTCAGAGGGGCAAGGACCACCTGACGGGCGCGGCGGCATCCCGCGGCGCGGGCGGCAAGGTCGTGACGAGCGAGGAGCTGGCACGCTTCCGCGTCTTCAATCCCACGGCGACGGACGAGGAGATCCGCACGTGGATCGAGAAAAACAGAAATTAACGAGACAAGGAGGAACGCAATGTTTATTCCCATCAAATCGACGGACGGGGCGATGACCCCGTTCGAGTACATCGAAGCGGCGGCGGGCACGTATCAGGTCGGCCAGCTGCTGAACGTGACGGACGGCAAGCTGGCGGCGATCGCCGCCGATCAGGCGACCACGCCGCCCTACGTGTGCATGCAGAGCGGCACGGTGGCCGCGGGCGAGACCATCGCCGTCACGCGCGTGCAGGGCAAGTACACCTTTGAAACCGAGCTCGCCGAGGAGGCGACGGCTGTGAAGGTCGGCACCAAGATCCAGGTGGCGAGCGGCGGCCTCAAGGCGAAGTACGTGCTCAACAGCACGACGCCGGTTCCCGGCACGTTCGAGGTCGTGAGCCTTGAGGACACGGCGGCGGGCAGCATGATCCGCGGCCGCTTTGTCTAAGGAAAACGGAAGAGAGGAGAGATAGTAAGCAATGAAGATCATTTTTTCGGAAAGCAGCAACCTGAACAACAGCATTTACGGCAACTGCCAGGCGCCGATCAAGATGTTCCTTGAAAAGCGCGGCGAGGATTTTGAGCAGAACAGCGTGCTCAAGAACCTGTTCCTGATGAGTTCTTCCAAAAATTACGCCGACATGATGACCACGCTGACGGCCATGAGCGGCTTTGAGCCCGTGGGCGAGAACGGCGCTTATCCGCTGGACGGCATGCAGGAGGGCTACCAGAAGCTCTTAAAGTACCAGACGTGGAAGGATTCTTTCAGCGTCTCGAAGGAGATGGTAGAGGACGGCAAGCTGCTCGACATGCGCAAGCAGCCCGCGGCCTTTATGACCTCTTACAACCGCACGCGCGAGCTCTTCGGCGCGGCGCTGTACGGCGCGGCCATGATGGGCAACGGCAGCGTGACGTTCAAGGGCGTCAAGTTTGACCTGACGGGCGCGGACGGCAGCAACCTGTTCGCCAAGGAGCACGCGCCGAAGGTGAGCGGCGACAAGCAGTGCAACCTCTTCAAGGATGCATTCAGCGTGGACGCGCTGGGCAAGCTGGAAACGAAGATGCACCTGTTCCGCGGCGACAACGACGAGATCCTTGACGTGGCCCCCGACACGATCCTGATCCCCGAGAACGCCGACCTCAAGAAGACCGTGTTCGCGGCCATCGGCGCGGACAAGGACCCCGTGACGGCGAACAACGCCTTCAACTACCAGTACGGCCGTTGGAACGTCATCGTGTGGCCGTACCTCAACCACTACATCACGAACGGCGTTGCCCCGTGGGTGCTGCTGGACAGCAAGTACAACGAGACTTACGGCGGCGCAGTGTGGAACGACCGCATCCAGCTTGAGGTGCGCTCCACCATCGACGAGAACACCGACGCGAACGTCTGGCGCGGCCGCAGCCGCTTCAACGCGTGCTTCAACGACTGGCGCTTTGCCGCCATCGGCGGTATCGCGGCGGGCAACTCGCTCTAAGCAAAACAGCCAAGGCGGGCGTGGGACAAGACCCGCGCCCGCCTTTATCCATTATTGAGAGAGGAGAGAAGAACATGACGCCGAGAAAAGCGATGCAGCACGCTGACACAGCGAAGCCGAACGCCTTCCCCGAAGAGGAAAAATTCGAATGGCTCAAGGCGCTTGAGGGCAGGATCGCGGCGGACGTGCTGCTGGCAACGCCGGAAGAGCTCGAGCAGATCATGGCGACCGGCTATCCGGACGGCATGGACGAAGAGCTGCTGGTGAAAGCCCCGCACGACGAGCTCTATGTGCTGTACCTCAAGGCGAAGATCGACGCGGAGAACGGCGAATACAGCCGGTACGCGGATTCGAGCCAGCTTTATAACGAGGCCTACGGCAACTTTGCCCGCTACTGGGGCAGGACGCATGAACCGGCGCAGGGCTGCGAGAGGGGGTACGAGATCATATGAGAGAGATCGAAGTGCGCGAGCTGCCCTATCTGCCGCTGGGACATCAGGGCGAGAATCAGGCGCAGAAGATCGTCTGGCGCGGCCTTGCGGATTCTTGGGCGCGGCTGTACGGCGAGGGCGTCTTCGCGCTGACGGTTTTACGCGAGGGCGACAGCGCGCCGTACCCCGCGAGCGTCACGAGCGAGAACGGTGACGTGATCTGGACGCTGAGCAATGCCGACACCGACAAGGCGGGCGAGGGCATGGCCGAGCTCACCTACACCGTGGGCGGCATGATCGCCAAGAGCAGGACATGGCGCACGGTGGTCGAGCCGTCGCTGAGTGCGAGCGGCGCGACCGAGCCGCCGGACGCCTACCAAAGCTGGGTGGACGAGGTGCTGCAGGCGGCGGCGGATGCGGAGACGGCGGTTTCCAAGATGCCCTACGTCGACGAGGAGACTGGCAACTGGTTCAAGTGGGATGCGAAGGCGGGCGCTTTTGCCGACACGGGCGTTCCGGCGACCGGCCCGCAGGGCGAGGTCGGCCCCAAGGGAGAGACCGGCGAGCAGGGGCCGAAGGGCGATACCGGCGCGCAGGGGCCCAAGGGCGACATGGGCGCGACCGGCGCGCAGGGGCCCAAAGGTGAGACCGGCGCTACCGGCGCGACGGGACCTCAAGGACCGAAAGGAGACGCTGGACCGCAGGGAGAACAGGGCGTTCAGGGCTTGCAAGGCGTTCAGGGGCCTGTTGGCCCGCAGGGACCCGTCGGCCCGAAGGGAGACACTGGCGACACTGGCCCGGCGGGTCCGCAAGGAGAGACCGGCGAACGCGGGCCAAAGGGTGAGACCGGAGATAAGGGAGACAAGGGAGACGCCTTTACCTATGCCGATTTTACAAAGGAACAACTGGAAAGCCTGCGCGGCCCACAGGGCATTCAGGGGCCCAAGGGTGAAAAAGGGGATACCGGCGACACTGGGCCCCAAGGTGAAAAGGGAGACAAGGGCGATACAGGCGAGACTGGACCTCGCGGCCCGCGAGGCGAGCAGGGCATCCGGGGCCCGACAGGCCCGCAGGGCGAAAAGGGTGATACCGGCGCGCAGGGACCGAAGGGCGCGACGGGCGACACCGGCCCGCAGGGGCCGAAGGGAGACACGGGCAGTGGCTTCAAGGTGCTGGGCTATTACGACACGGCGGGAGCGCTGGACGAAGCCAAACTTGCAACTGCGCAGCCGGGTGACGCTTACGGTGTCGGCACGGCGGAGCCTTACGATATTTACGTTTTGAACGGCACGACGGGCATGTTCATCAATAACGGCCCCCTGCAAGGCGCAAAGGGCGACAAAGGCGACACGGGAGCCCAGGGCCCCAAGGGAGATCAGGGCGACGTTGGCCCGACCGGTCCGGCTGGTCCTACGGGACCGCAGGGCGAAGTTGGTCCGCAAGGTCCTACGGGACCCGCAGGCGCGGATGGAGCCAAAGGCGCGGACGGGGCTGCCGGTAAGGACGGCGTGACCTACACCCCGAGCGTAAGCGATGCGGGAGTCATCAGTTGGACGAATGACGGCGGCAAGACGAACCCAAAGTCTGTAAGCATCAAGGGACCGAAAGGAGATACCGGCGAAACGGGACCGCGGGGCCCTGCCGGTGCGGACGGAGCCAAGGGCGCAGACGGTGCGAAGGGTGCAGATGGCGTAACGTTCACGCCGAGCGTGAGCGACGACGGCGACCTGTCGTGGAGCAACGACGGCGGGAAAGCAAATCCGCAGACCGTGAATCTCAAGGGCCCGAAGGGCGACACGGGGGCAACGGGGCCTGCCGGTTCCGAGGGCGCGAAAGGCGATACCGGCCCCGAGGGGCCGAGAGGACCGCAAGGCGAAACGGGGCCGCAAGGCCCGACAGGACCGCAAGGCGCGGACGGCAAAACGCCGGCGAAAGGCACAGACTACTTCACACCTGCCGACGTCAACGAGATCGCGGCGGAAGCGGCGGAGAAGGTCGACATCTCCGGCAAGCTGGACAAGACGGGCGACGGCAGCAACGTCACGGCGGCGTTTTCGGCGCCGAGTACGCGGGCGAATATCGAGACGGGCGAAAAGCTCTCCGTGCTGTTCGGCAAGGTCGCAAAGTGGCTCGCAGACCTCGGCGATCTGGCGTTTAAATCGACGGTATCCAAATCCGACCTCGCAAGCGACGTGCAGACGAGTTTAGGCAAAGCGGACAGCGCGGTCAATGTTTCGGTCACAGCTGCAGACAACGGCAAATTCCTTCGTGTAGTTGATAGCGCATGGGCGGCTGCCGCGATAGATAATGCAAATGGGGTGAGTTTCTAATGAGTGAATATCTGACCAACGACGCCGATCTCAAAAAGGTCGCAGACGCGATCCGCGCCAAGGGCGGCACGAGCGCGCCGCTCAAATACCCGGATGGGTTTGCCTCGGCGATTGGGGCGATCAAGACTACGCCGATACTTCAGGCCAAGACGGTGACACCTGCTTCCAGTCAGCAAGAAGTAAGTCCAGACGGCGATTATGACGGTCTGAGCAAGGTGACAGTAGAGGCCATGCCGAGCGGTGCACTCGGGCCTGTGCAAGTTGAGAATCATCAGAACCTTATTAGTTGGGCATCAACCGGAGGGTATATTGAACAGGGTACTATTGTAAGAACGCCCATTTCAGACGTTATGACAGTACAAGGTTACGATACGGTCATTCCAGGAACTTCCGACCAAAATATTGCTGAGAATACATATGTGCCTGATGGTCTGATAATTGGAGGCGATGCGAATCTCGTACCGGAGAATATCAAAAAAGACGTGTCGATTTTTGGGGTGATGGGGACGCATGAAGGTGGCTCTTTGGAAACTGTTCAAGTGACGGTCAATGTCCCCACTCCAGTCCCAGGAGACACTATACATTATTTTGACCCCAATACTTCTACATTGGTACAAAAAGATATTTCGTCTGGCATAACATACTCAATCCCTAAAAATTTCCTGGTGGCATTTTCGAATAACAGGGAATACGCTCCATTTTTAGCAACCCCTTACCCGGAGGGAGTGTCACCGGTTGGAAAACTTCTCATTTCCGCAAGCGGCACTAACGTATTCCAGTTTACCCAAGATTGTGAAGTAAACCTTGTTCGTACTTGCCTCATCGCCGGTACTCTCATCACTCTTGCCGATGGTTCCACCAAAAAGGTCGAAGACATCACCTATGATGATGAGCTTCTCGTCTGGGACTTCTTCAATGGCTGCTTCGCTTCTGCCAAACCTCGTTGGATAAAGGTCAAACAAACCTCTCCCATTTACAATAAGCTCACTTTCTCCAATGGGTCCACTCTTGGTCTTGTCGGCGAAGGTGGTTCTCAGGGCTATCATCGCATTTATAACAAACAAGCGGGATTGTTCACCCACACCGGCGTTCCCGAAACGCCTATCGGTACCATTACATTCGCACAAGACGAAACTGAACCAGTGCTTATTAAGCAGGAGCTCGTCAATGAAGATGTTGATTATTACAATATCATCGCCGATAAACACTTCAATCTCTTTGCGAATGGAATCCTGACTTCCTGTAAGTGTTCCAATATGTATCGAATCGAAGACATGAAGTATGTTGGCGAACGCCTGATGAGCGATGAAGAAATTGAGAAAGATTTCGAATGGCGTGAACCGCTGAAGGCGTAAATGGTATTTTGAAAGATGATCAAAAGGCGCACATCTTTTGCCCGCGCTGATGGGTCGTGGTCGACGTGGAGCACGCGGGCACGCAGGATGACCCCATCCCCGCCTCGCGCGGCATGGAGTACGAGTACGGCAAGTATTACCTCGACGGCGAGGACGGCAAGACGTACCTCTGCGAGAGGACCGGCGAGGCTGCGGGCGGCAAGGTCGTGCTGCAGTACCTGCCGCATGAACTGGTGGGGCAGTACTTCACGGCAACGTGAGGGACGGGGACATTTGAAAAAAGCCGCCCGGAGGGGCGGCGTGACACAAATTGACAAGACGCGGCGCGCATGATAGAATGAACGCGCCCCGAAAGGGGCGGGCGCTGCCATATACGGTAGGCGGTTAGTCACTTCCCTTGAAGGGAGGTGGTGCTTATGGTTACATACGATGCGCTTTTTGCGTATTCGCTCGTACTGATAGGCCTTGCCGGTCTGATCCATCAGATCTGCAAACGAAAATGACCGCCCCTCGCCAAAGGAAGACGGTCATTTCGTTTGATCTTTTTCTCGTAGGCTAACCGCTTATCGGCAGCGCCTTTTTCTACGGTCAATATATCATCCGCGAGCCGCTTTGTCAAGAACGACAGGGCGGCTTTTTGCCGCCCGGAAAAGGAAGGAACGATGGAAACTACTGTCATTTGCGCGGCGATCTCGGCGGCGGCGACGGTGATCGTCGCGGTGGTGGAGGCCATTGCCGCGCGTGAGCGGAAAAAGGACAAGCAGGAGCGGGCGCAGCTCGCCGAGCAGCAGAAGCTGCAGGAGCAGCTGATGCTCCAGCTCATCAAGGGCGGCTGGGCGGCCATCGCGCTGGGCGAGGCCACGGCCAAGGCCGTGCAGAAGATCCCGGACGCGCACTGCAACGGCGACATGCACGCGGCTTTGCAATACGCATCTGAGGTCAAGCACGATCAGAAGGAGTTTCTGGCCGCTCAGGGGATCCACGCGGTGTTTGACACGGGGGCGGCGGCATGAAGGCGCTGAAAACCCGCTGGGACAAGATGAAAAAGCGGGACAAGTACATTTCCATCGCCATTTTTAGCCTGACGTGGTACACCGTGGCGTCGCTCGTGATGACGGCGCTCGGCGTGCCACCGCCGGACGCGCTGACGGAACGGTGGTTCAAGGCGTGGACGACAGAGCTCGTCGTGGTGGCGGGCATCAAGATTTTCAGAAAGGACGATACGGTCTTATGAATGAATTACTGGACAAGAGAATTGCAAACCTTCTCAGCGTGAAGAGCCTTGTGACCATCGCGCTGACGGTCACGTTCTGCGTGCTGACGGTGCAGAGCAAGGTCACGCAGGAATTCAACACTGTGTATCTCATGGTGATCGCGTTCTATTTCGGTACGCAGAACGCGGCGGGTAGCGCAAAGGGAGAATAAGGGCATGGACATCCGCAAATATCCCGCGAACGCGGGCAACGTCGGCGGGACGCGCGCGGCGAGTGCGATCAAGTACATCGTAATTCACTATACCGGCAACGACGGCGACACGGCGATGAACAACGCGAAGTATTACGCAAGCAACGTCGTAAAGACCAGCGCGCACTACTTCGTCGACGAGAAGGAGATCGTGCAGAGCGTGGACGATCTTCGAATCGCGTGGGCGGTCGGCGGAAACAAGTACCCGAGCTGCGCGCAGACCGGCGGCGGGACGCTGCACGGCAAGTGCAAAAACGCGAACAGCATCAGCATTGAGCTGTGCGACGAGAAAAGAAACGGCGTGTACGCGCCGGGGGCGAAGACCGTTGCGCAGGCGCTTGAGCTGACAAAGGCGCTGATGAAGAAGTACAGCATCCCCGCAAACAACGTCATCCGCCACTTCGACGTGACGGGCAAGCTGTGCCCGGCCTACTGGGCGGGCAGGGAAAACGCGGGCAGGTGGGAGAGCGAGTTCCGCGGCAAGCTGACAGGGCCGGACTACCGCGCGCAGCTGCAAAGACGCGCGGGGCTGGAGGACAGGACGATGGACTACCTCGCGGCGTACCAGTACGGCGAGGACTTGATCCGCAAGCTCGCGACGATGAAGTGAAGCGTGGGGCGGGAGGGCGCACAGCTCTCCCGCCCGGGGAGAAAGGAGGGAAGGAAGTATGCCTTCCAACTGGCTATACATCGACACGAATTTTCCGTCGTTCACACAGAAGGAGAGCGCGAACGACAAGATCGAGACGCTGCAGGACTATCTCTTCATGCTCGTCGAGCAGCTCAGGTACACGCTACATAATTTAGACCTTTCCAACATGAACAAGGCTGCGGCGGATGGATTCGTGAAGACGATCACCGAGCCGATCTACGGTGAGATCGCGGACGCGGAGGGGAATATCACGCAGATCGCGCTCGTGGCCGTGGGCCTTGCCGGGCGCATCGGCGACGCGGAGGGAAATATTACGCAGCTGCAGGCGACGGCGCAGGGCCTTTCGGCGAGCATTGCGAACCTGAACGGCAGCGTGACAAACCTGACGGCGGACGTGAACGGCCTGCGCGTAACGGTAAGCGGCAAGATCGACGGCAACGAGGCGCGGACGCTCATCAACCAGACGATCAGCGGCATCACGCTGGCCGCGACGAGCGACGGCAACGGGACGGTGCTCAAACTGAGCAGCGGCGGCGTGGAGGTCGCCTCGACCGGCAGCGTTGACCTGCACGTCAAGAGCGTGAACATTGACGGCGACGTGACGGCGGCGGCTCTGATCGGCGACACGGTAGCCATCAAGTACAAGTACATGAACGACTATCTGCAGATCACCGAGGGGATCGCGGGGTATATCACGACCAACGCGACAACGACCGGCGGCGGCCTTGGGGTCGCATCGCAGGCAGGACTGCGCCTGACGGCGGGCATCGCGTCAAATGCATATATTGCGAGCAACGGCGGCAACGGCGGGCCGTTCATCACGCTCGATTACGGCAACGGCAACGTCCAGCTGGGCGGCGGGCGGCTGGTGATCGGCTCGGGCATGTATGGCAATGCGCCGCCGAGCAATCCTGTGCAGGGCACGCTGTATTTCCTGCGGAAGAGCTGATGGATAGCTGATGAGCTACAGACTGAGAGTATATGCGCCGCTCGACGCGCGCTACAGCAACATCATCGTGCTCGACGGCAACGTGCTGATCACGCGGGCAATCCCGCAGGGGGAGAGCGTGCCGTGCTATGACGGCACGGTGGATGGCTTTAATCCCAATCTCATGCCCGGGTTTAACTCGCCGGAGCAAAGCGATGCGTTTCCGCCTGCGTTTCACCGCTGGGTCGTCAATGTGGACGGCTATGTCAGCTATCAGACGCCGACTGCCGCAGACGCGTGGCGCTGCGTCCTTGACTGGACGGAGCTCTGCGGGGCAAGCAACGTGTGGGTGCGCCTGGAGCTGATCGCTACCGAGACATACTACGCAACCCTCACCTTTGACGCCAACGGCGGCTACGGTGCGCCGGATCCCATTGGCGGCAGCGAGACCAACACGACGGGCTATCTCAGCTTTCCGATCCCCGCGACGACGCCAACGCGACCCGGCTATGCGTTTGCCGGGTGGAACACGGCGGCGGACGGATCGGGCAATTCCTATCAGCCGGGCGGGACGTTCGTCGGCTGGGGAGCGACGTCTCCGACGAGCCAGCCGACGCACACACTGTATGCCGTGTGGACGGAGATCGCAAGCGGCGTGACGGTGAGGATCTATAACGGCGGGTGGGCTGACTACATCCCCATGATATACGACAACGGCTGGCATGAGTACGAGCCGAATTTTTCGGGAGGTTAACGATGGAAAAAATCAAAGAAGAGGCGGCGCAGGCGATGAAGCTCATCGGCCTTTTGAACGTCAACGGCGACGCCGTGGACGTGGTGGCGGCGGCGCGGCAGGCGCTGCGCAACATCATCACGATCTGCGGGGCGCTGGAAGCGCCGGTGGGTGAGCGGGGAGATACGCCGCGAGAGGCACAAGAAAGCACTCTCAAAAGTCCGCCCGTCACCGCAAAGGACGCGCCGCGCGTGCTGCTGAAAGACGGTGAGGCCAAATGAGGCTGCCGGAGGTCCCGTATGCCGACGGCATCGGCAAGCGCGGGCAGCTGCAATTCTACGGGCTTGACCACAACCTGGGCGCGGGAGACGGCGGGCTGTGGGACATGCAGAACCTGACGAGCGACTATTATCCGGTGCTTTCGACGCGCGCAAAGCGCAAAATTTACAAGAATCTTGTAAAAGGCGGCGGGATTTTCGCGTGGGACGCGCTGGCGTGGGTGGATGGCACGGCCTTCTACTACGGCGGCGTGAAAAAAGGCGACGTAACGGCGGGCGAGAAGCGCTTCGCCGCCATCGGGGCCTATATCATCATCCTGCCGGACAAGGTGTACTACAACACGGTCGCGGACGAGTTCGGGAGCCTTGAGAGCACATGGAGCGGCGCGAGCCTGACGTTCACGAACGGCAAGCTCTATGAAGAGGACGCGGAGGCGAACACCATCAAGTGCAGCGGCGTTGCATGGAGCGACTACTTCAAGGCGGGCGACGCGGTGACGATCGCCGGCTGCACGAAGCACGCGGAGAACAACAAGACGCCGGTGATCCGCGAGATCGACGGCGACAAGATGTACTTCTATGAAAACGTCTTCAAGCTGGACGGTGACAACGGCGCGACGGAATACACGGAGACGGGGAACCTGACGATCAAGCGCACGGCGCCGGACTTAGAATACCTGTGTGAGAACGAGAACCGGCTGTGGGGCTGCGACGGGCGCACGATCTACGCAAGCAAGCTCGGCGACCCCTTCAACTGGAACGTGTTCGAGGGCCTTGAGACCGACAGCTACGCCGTGGACACGGGCAGCGCGGGCGACTTCACAGGGTGCGTGAGCTTCCTCGGCTATCCGGTGTTCTTCAAGGAGGATCACATTTACAAGGTATACGGCAGTATTCCGTCCAACTTCGAGGTGATGGGTTCGGCGACGCTGGGCGTGGCCAAGGGCTGCGGCGGAAGCCTCGCCATCGCGGGAGAGCGGCTGCTGTACCTCTCCACCTCGGGCGTGATGATCTACTCGGGCGGTATCCCACAGAGCCTGCACGACGCTTTCGGCATGACGCGGCTGCGCGGCGGCCGCGCGGGCAGCGACGGCCTCAAGTATTATCTGAGCGCGCAGGATGAGGACGGGGAGTGGAAGCTCTGCGTCTACGACACGCGCAAGGGCATGTGGCATATCGAGGACAAGACGCACGCGACGCACTTCTGCCGCTATCAGGGGAACACCTACTTCCTGACGGCGGAGGGCGAGATCGCGCTGACGGGCAACATCCTGGACGCGCCGGAGGGCTGCACGGACGAGGACGATTTTTCGTGGTTCGCCGAGACGGGCGACTTCACGGAAAAGGGCTCGAGCCAGAGTACGAGCTACGACGGCGCGAAAAAGGGTATCGCAAAGCTTTGGGTGCGCATCGAGGTCGCGGCGGGCGCGGAGGCAAAGGTGCTCATGCAGTTCGATTCCGACGGGAAGTGGGTGCAGGCCGGACAGACGCTGAAACCGGAGAAAAAGCGCAGCTATTACCTGCCCATCGTGCCGCGACGCGCGGACCATTACCGCATCCGCATCGAGGGCAAGGGCGAGTGCCGCCTCTATTCGATGAACCGCGAGTATTACGCGGGCAGCGAGCTCAAATCTACACGCGGCCCACAGTAAGCCTTCAAATTGAAGCGTGCGCTTCAATTTGAGAAAAGGGCGGCTTTCCGCAGCGCACTCGCTGCGCTCGCACGTTTGAAGGCCGAGAGGCGTTTTTCGCCACGCACATGTCGCGGCGAAAAACGAATCCCACGGATTTGCCGCTGCGGCGGCAAACTCTGCGAGGCATTTTCCATAAAAGGAGAGAGGAGAAGAAAATGGCGTATACATACGAAGACTTTGAAAAGGCGGCAAACGGCAGCAATGCGAACTTTTCGCAGTACGATCTGGACCTTGCGAAAAAGCACCCCGAGTTCGGCATGAGCGTGCTGGATCTCAAGAAACAGTACGCGGGCGCAACGACGGCGGAACAGCGCGCGCTCATCAACGCCAAGGCGAACCGGCTGCGCAGCAGCTACGGCAACTATACCGGCGGCGCGGACGGCAGCGGGTACGTGAGCACGGGCAAATACAGCCAGGGCATCGACGACACGCTCGATAAGATCGGGTCGTTCGGGTCGTTCAGCTACAAGGACGCGCCGACCTATGAGAACCGCTACCAGCAGAAGCAGCAGGAGCTCTTAGACGCGGCACTCAATCGCGATCCGTTTTCGTGGAGCAAGGAGACCGATCCGCAGTACGGCAGCTATAAAAAGACGTATCTGCGCGAGGGAGAGCGCGCGACGGCGAACGCGCTGGCGCAGGCGAGCGCCGCGAGCGGCGGGAGACCGAGCTCTTACGCCGTGAACGCGGCGACGCAGGCGGGCGACTACTACGCGACGAAGCTCTCCGACGTGATCCCGACGCTCTACCAGCAGGCCTACGAGCGGTATTTGAAGGACTACCAGATGAAGCTCAGCGACCTTGAGGCCGTGAACAATCAGGAACAGCTCGATTACGCGAAGTATCTCGACCAGCTGGGGCAGTTCAACACGAACCGCAATTTTGAGTACAATAACTTCCTCGGCGAGTATGACCGCCTGCAGGACTACCTCGGCAATTTGCATGGGCAGGACAACACGGAGTACAACCGTTATCTCGGCGCGCTGGATGCGATCAGGGAAAAGCAGCAGCAGGACCAGGAGCTCAGCCGGTCGCAGATCGACGCGATGCTGCAAGCGGGCGCATCGCCGAGCGATGGGCTCATCGGCAAGAGCGGGTACGAGAGCGAGTACGTCAAGGCGCTCGAGAACTACTACAAGCAGCAGGCGGCGCAGGGAAGCGGCAGCAGCAGCGGCGAGACCACGAGGCGGTCCGGCGGCACGAGCGGCGGTGGGGCGAGCATGAGCCTGACGACCGCGAAGGCAATGGCAAAGGCCGGGCAGCTGACGCAGGAGGTCGTGAACGTGCTGAAAAAGAACGGCTTCAACGACGATTATCTCGCATCGGAGTACGGCTATACCGGAAGCGGCAGCGGGAGAACGACGTTCGGCTACGATCCGGACGAAGGCATTTTCACGTGGAACGGCTACCGGTTCAATTCGCCCGAGGCGTTTGCGGCGGCGCTGGACCGCGCGGCGCTGACGGACGAGGAGAAAGCCGAAATTTCCAGAAAGCTGAAAGCCAACGGATTCAACATCACGTTCTGATGAGGTGACGATATGGCAATTAAAATCACGCAGATCAAGCCCGAGGGCGCGCAGAAAAGCGCGCCCTCGGCAAAAGACTATTCAGGGGAGAAAAACAGAAACGCCAGCAGCACCGTGAGCGGCGGCAGCGGGCACATCCAGATCACGAAGATCCCCGGCGCGGAGAAGCAGCGCGGCATCGCCGCGAGCAGGAAGACAACGCGCGAGACCGAGCACGCGGACGAGTTGGACAAGCAGACCACGCCGAGCGCCAGCAGACAGGCGAGCAAGCAGACATTCGGACAGCGGGTGCTCAAGGGCATCGGCAGCGGCCTCGTCTCTGAGGGGGCGAACCTTGCAAACCTCGGCGGCGTGGCGGCGGACCGGCACGGCGGCACGGAGATGAGTGAAGTCTATCGCAGGCAAGCGGAAACGCTTGACAAGCAGATCGCGGCACTGGAAAAGACGCTGAAAGACCCAACGATGACGGCGCAGGACATCAAGGAGACGAACGAGGCCCTTGCAATCGCCCGCAGCGAGCGCGAGAAGTACGGCAAGGTCATCGAGAGCGGCGAGAAGACAGCGAGCGGCCTTTATGACACGGCTGACAAGGGATACTCCTTTGCGCAGAGGCTGAGCGACGAGAGCACGGCGGGGACGAAGGGCATCGAGAAAGGCGTGCTGAGCATCGTCCCGGCGGCGACGCAGATCGGCTTGCAGACGGCGGAACGCATGGTCGCGCCGGGCATGGATGTCGCGGGGCGCGCGCTGTCGGTGGCCGGTGGGAACGCGGCAGACTACCGCCGCAAAGCAGGCGAGCAGTACGACGCGGAAAAGGCGACGCTGCGCGCGACGGTATCGGCGCTCGGCGTGGCGGCGGGCGGCGCGCTCTCCAAGGGCGTGAACGCGGCGGGGCTCAAGCTGCTGCGCGCGGCAGGCAAGCAGAATTACGTCCTGCCGAACATCGCGCTCGGCGGCGCGTCGGCGGTCGGCTACGCGGCGGGCGAGACCGGCGCGAGTGAGCTCTCCAAGGCGATGACCGACGAGAATTACACGCCGGACTGGGGCGCCATCGGCGAGACGGCGCTGACGGCCTTTGCCTTCGGCGCGATCTCGAGCGCGATCAATGCTGCGGCCATCACGGGGCGCAACAAAAAGTACATGAGCGAACTGAACGACGCGGCCAAAGAGCGCTACGACTACGCAAAGCGCATCATTGAGGATCCGCGCGCGACGGCGGAACAGAAGGCGGCGGGCGCACAGTCCGTCATGGACGCCGTGGACAAGATGCGTTACACGCTGGACGACCTGCAAGTGGTGGGAGCGCAGAAGGAAGTAAACGCAATGCGGGAGTTCCTGCTGAGCATCTACGGCGAAATGCTCCCCTACACGGGCACGAGCGCGGGCGGCATCGGCACGGGCGCATCCGGCCTTGCGCCGGTCGCGCCGGTCGGCGGGGGCATCGCGCCCGTGCAGACGGGCGGCGGCATGAGCGCCATGCAGGAGAACGCGCCGACGGCGCCGATCTCTCCGCGCGCGCCGGGCGCTGCGGCGGTGATGCAGAACAGCGCGCCTGCGCCTGCTCCAACCGTCGGGCAGCAGAACACCATGCCCGCACAGAGCGCGGCGACGCCTGAGAGCGCGCGGGGCGTGGGCGGGGGTAATTTGACACCCGCGCAGCCGAACGCCGCACAGGGCGCGACAGAGGGCAAAGCGGACGCTCTGGACGCGGGCAAGCGCATCAATCTTCTTGAGTACAGCAACGAGCAGAATGCGCAGAAGGTCGAAGACGGGCTGAAAGACGGCACGCTGGCCGTGGACGCGAAAGAAAATATCTATCGCGTGAATGAGGATCAGCACATCGACCGGCGCGACAGCGCGAGCGTGGGCGAGCGGAGCATGAACGCCTTCCAGTTCGACCACCCCGAGCTGCACAGCTATTACGCGGACGCGGCGGCGGTCCTGCAGGAGGAAATGAGCTTCGCCCAGAAGGGCGGCGAGCTCATCCGACGGACGAGCCGCGAGGCGGGCGACGACGAATACATCCGCACCAGGCGCGGCGTGAGCGAGCGCATCGCACGGTTGCTGGATGACGAGGGTGTGCGCTACGACGACATCGACCGCTCGCTGAGCGCGATCATCCATAACCACGGACAGGAAAACTTCGCGGCGGCGAAGCGCGTGGAGCTGCTGCTGGACGACATGCTGACAAACGGCTATACCGATATCCACGGACAGCACATCGCGCCGAACGAAGAATACATTGCAGCAAAGAAAGCCATCCCCGGCGCGGACATGAGCGAGCGGACGCACGAAGAGCTCCCAATCTATGACATGCCGGAGGGGCAGAACGGAGGAATTTATGGACGACAGGAAGAAAATGCCGGAGGGCTTGAGCCTGCCGAAGGCGCCAGGCAGCGTGCCGATGCCGTGGCAGCGGAAAACGATCTACACGGTGGAGACAGAGGACGGCGACCTTCTGAGCCTGGGACCGGAGGAGCTGGCGAATTACGCAGCACGACAGCGGAAGGACGGCGCAGAAACCGAGAGCTGACGCAGCGGCGCCGAGAGATCGCATGGGAGCAGCCGCTCACGAGTGCGGCGGCGCTGGGCGTGCAGGGCGGCACGAGCGACGAGACGCTGCACGTGCTGCCAGAGGAGCGCTGGGACGACGAGCTGCGCAGCTTTTCGGACTGGGCGCGCGGCAAGGGCGTGAAGCGCGTGACGACGGTGACGGGGCTTTTGCAGGTCGAGACCGAAAACGGGCCGGTCGGCGTGCGCGGCATCATCAACCGCGAGAGCGGCGAAATGGTGCTGCGCGTGGACGGCGAGAAGCGCACGGCGACGGAGATCGGCAAGCACGAGGTCGGGCACCTCATCACGGAAGAGGAGAACGTGCGTATCTTCATGGAGACGGTGCGCGGCGGCGCGGACTGGCGCGGCATCTACGAGGTCTATGAGCGGTGCTATGAGCCGCTGACGAACGGTTATGTCGGCATGACGGCGGAAGAGCGCGAGCTCTACGTGTGGGAAGAGATCATGGAGGATGCCTACGCGGGCATCGACAGCTACGGCCAGAGGGCGAGCCGCTACCACGAGCAGGCGGTCAGCGCAATCGAACGCGCGGCGGAAGCGGCGGAACATCCGGCGAGCGAGCCGGAGGGTCTGACGCTGCGCGCGGTGGACGAGGTGAAGAGCAGAGGACCGCCTGAGAAGTATTCCTACGCGGGGCGCAACGCCGAAAACGCAGACCTTGATGCGCTGCACGAGGCTGAGCGCTACGAGATGCAGAACGTGGACGCCGAGACCATCCGGCAGAAAACGGGCTGGTTCCGCGGCGCGGACGGAAAGTGGAGATGGGAGATCGACGACAGAGACGCGGAAACCGATACCAAATGGGGTTTCCTCAGAAACCCAGATGCAAAGCGCTACAACGAGCTTTTTGAAAAGGCTTATTTATACGACACCGCCACTGCGGAAGATTTGAATGAGCTTCAAATTCTCGACAAAAACCTAAAAGGTGTCAGAAAGTCTCCGCTCTATTTAGACGAGATCGTAAGGCACGACAAACTGTTTGAAGCATATCCGGCACTGAGAGATGTGAAGGTGCGTTTCGAGGCCAACACCGGGGGCAGCGAAGGAGCCTATCATAGCGGATTTAATGAGATCGTTTTAAGAGCAGGGCTAAAGCTGGAGCCTGAAAAGCTAAAAGACACGCTTGTTCATGAAATCCAGCACGCGATCCAGAGCACCGAGGGCTTTTCTGGCGGCAGCAGCCCGGAATACTGGGCGCGTCGCGACTATGAGAGCGGCGACATGATCGGAACACGGCTCCAAAAGAAGAAAAACAGCATTTTACGAGCGCTGGGAAAGGACGAGGCAAACAAGTACACGCGGTACACCGAGCTTGAAAGAGAGCTGGGAAAGCTCTTCTTGGCGGATGAAAATTCTGAGGATGGAAAGAGGTACAGTAAGCTCGAGGCAGAGCAGGATGCAATTTATGAAGAACTCTATCCAAACAAATGGTTTAAGAATCTGCTTGATATTGACCGTAAGATGGAAAACCCGTCGGAGGTCTACACAGACCTTTACATAAATACGGCAGGCGAGATCGAGGCGCGGGACGCTGCGGCGCGGCGCAACCTGACGGCAGAGGAGCGCAGAAGCCGCAAGCCGAATACCGGCGACGAGAACGCGGTATTTGCGGACGGCGGGGAGAGCTACAGCATCCGGAACACGAAAGACATCCCATACCAGAAGCAGATCGACGCATTTTACAGCGGCGACTCAAAGACCGTCGGGCGCAGCGATGACATCTATATAGCGGATGCCGATAATTCGCTGAGCGTGCTTGGAATTGGCGGAAAGCCTTTCTTCATGCTGAAAAGCAATCTGCGAAAGTCGACGAGAATTGCGGGCAACAATCCAAGCAATTCTGCGCACGGAATCAGCGAAAGCGTTATTCGCAAGCTGCCGGAGCTTATTAAGTCGCCTGCGCTCATCGTGCAAGGCGACGGGAGAATTTCGATCATTCCGGGCATTACAGTAAAAACAGAAAAGAATAATACCGCCCCACTGCTGATTGCGGTAAATCCAAACGGCAGCGTAGACGGTATAGATGCTTACGAGATCAAGAGCATTTACGGACGCGAGAATTTTGCAAACTGGCTCGATCTGCGAGCAAGGGACAGCAAAATTATCGCCGGAGATGAAAAAAAGGCCGCGGCGTTACTCCGAGATGTCGGGAAACAATATCCCGAGCCGGTGGCATACGCTGCTGACCTTACGAACGCGATTCTATCACAGAGCGAGGGCGATGTCAAGTTCCCGACGCTGGGCGAGGAAATCCGGCGGCAGATCATGGGCGAGGAGAAAAAGGCTAACGCAGAGCCGAATACCGTCGGGGCTTTCGCCAACGATAGCCAATCGTCGGGAGGGAGCGCACCGGCCATCAACTCTGCGCATGATGGCAGTATAGCGGATAAGCGCGGGAACGTCAAGTATTCGCTGGACGAGCAGCGGGCGGAGGACGAAGCATACCTTTCGCTTGCGAAAGACCCGAAGCGCAACCGGGGGAAATTGCAGGAGATGGTCAACGCGGCGGCGGAGCGCGCCGGGTACGATTCTCCGGATCTGTATCACGGGACAAGGGCGTTCGGCTTTACGGAATTCGACCTTGCGAAGATGGACGACGGAACGAGCATCTTCCTGACGACAAACCCCACCGTGGCGGGGACGTACGCCTCCGCAGACGCGGAAAACACGAACCTTGAGGCCCTGTACCGCAACCCGAAGTCTCCCACCGACAGAGGAAACCCGCTCAAGCGCGTGGATGCGAAGTCCGCTCCGCTCGGCGAGGTCATTGCGGCGTGGAACCGCGAAGCAGACGCGCTTGGCGCGCACAAATACCGCGCGGCTTCCCGTGAAGACGTGCTTGCGCGGGCTGAGCGGGAGATCGGAGAAGAAGCGCCGCGCATGGCGGCTGCGGCAAAGCGGTACGCCGAAGAGACGGACGGGCTGAGCTTGCCGGTGCGGCAGTATCTCAAGCGGCTCTCCGACCTGGAGAATTATTCCGGCAAACGGCTGTATGAAGAGATCTTCATCCTGAAGAAGACGGAAGGCGGCTTTAAGCAGGGATCGCGCCCGGACAGAGAAATGAATGCGTTTGTGGAGCGCACGGGCGGCATCCCGACGGAGACGGCGGCGCTGGCGCGGGCGGCGCTTTCGGACGGGGCGTTTGTGGAATACGTTCCGAACGGGAGAAACGTGCGCAGCGGGCATCCCGCGCGCGCAACGGAGGCGAAATTCCGCGAATTCTACCAGAGGCAGGCGGAGCGCGAGAATGGCATTTACAAGGTGCGCGCGCGGCTGAAGAACCCGCTGGTGATTGACGCACAGGGCGCGGCATGGTCGGATGTTGGCGTTTACGCCAAGGAGCTGACGCTGGGGAAGAACGCGAACCTGAAGCAGCTTGCAGCGCAGCTGGGGCTGACGGTGGAGGAGAGCGGGAGCTTCCTTTCGAAAAAGCGCTCGCTGCGCGGGCCGACGCGCAGCTGGTCGCAGTATGCGAAGAGCCGCGAATATGACGGTGTGATCTTCAAAAGCCTTTATGATCCGGGGACGGACGTTGAAAACGATGCAAACGGCGTGTCCGACGTGTATATCGTTTTCGACCCGGCGCAGGTAAAATCCACCGAGGCTGTGACCTATGATGACGGCGGGAAGGCGATCCCGCTTTCAGAACGGTTTGACGCGGGAGAGCGGGATATCCGGTACTCGGCGGAAGACGAGGACGGCGGCGAGTGGGACAAGGAGCTGGCGCGGATGCCGCGCAGCGTGCAGGAGGCTGTGCAGCGCATGAAAGACGAACGCGGCAAAAAGCCGAATATGCAGGAATTCCCGAATCTGGACGCCTATCTTTCCGGCAGGAGCGCGCAGCAGGCGACGGAAAAGGCCGAGCGGCTGCGCGACAAGGGCAAGGACGAATTCAAGGGCACGGAAGCGCTCAAGAAGCTGGGTGTGGAGATCGAGAACAGCGCGGGCGACTACAGCAACGTTGAGCAGCTTGTCGCCAACGACCGGGCAGCAAAGACGATCCAGCGCGAGACGCGCAAGGCCATCAAGCGCCTGGGCGCGACGCCGAAGGAGCAGAACTTCGCGCTGAACATCGCGTCCGGTCTGTACGACGAGGCGGATATCCCAGCGACGATGAACCGCGGCAAGGTGGTAGAGCTGGCCGACTATTACAGCGCTGAGCAATCTATGTCGACCGGCTTCATCCGGCAGCGCCGCGGCGAGATCAAAGACCAGCTGCAGGAGAAGATGGAAGATCTCTTCGACGAGAAGTTCGAGGGCGAATTCGCCGGCGGGACACCGAAAAAGGGCATTGCGCCCGAAAGCGGCTTCGCGCTCTACCACCGCACGCCGCAGCGCAGCATGCGCGCCATCTTCGGCTGGGACCGTGGACAGAAGATCAACGAGGCGATCTTCGAGCCGGTCTATACCAACGAGCAGGAGCGCAAGCGCTTTGTCAACCGGATGCACGACGAGGTGCGCACCTTCAAGGGCAAGGACGGCAAAGAGGCGGCGCTGACACAGCGCGAGCGGGCACTGGCGCAGCTCTCTATCGAGGGCAAGGCCGTCGAGGAGATGGTCGGCAAGAGCGAGATCAAGCAGCAGATCATTCACGCGGCGGAAAACCTGCTCGACGGCGCGGAGATGAAAGACGCGGCGCAGGAGTTCGGCCTGCACGGCAAGGAGGAGCGCGAGCTGGCGCAGCGATACGCGGACTGGCTCGAGACGAAGAGGGAGCTCGACAGCGGCGAGGTCGACCGCGTGAGGGTCGAGAACGCGGCGGCAAAGTACAGCGGGCTCTACAATGAGTTCTATGCCGCAATCAACGACTTCCTTGTAGCGCACGGGTACGAGCCCATCGGCTTTATCAAGGGCTATGCGCCGCACTTCCAGCCGGAGGCGGAGAGCGGCAAGCTCAAGCGGGCACTCAAGGCCATCGGCGTTGACCTGGGCACCGAGGTCGGCAAGCTGCCCGTGAGCATTGCAGGCCTGACGAAGGAATTCAAGCCGAACAAGCGGTACAATCCGTTCTTCCAGCACCGAAACGGCAAGAGCACGGACTATGACATTCAGAAGGGCTTTGAGAGGTACGTCGACTATCTGAGCGACGTGCTGTATCACACGGACGACATCATGCGCACGCGCGCGGCGTCGAAATACTTCCGCAAGAAGTATGCGCCGGACGAGATCAGCGCGCAGATTCAGCAGGCGGAAGACCTGAAATTTGCGACGGCGGAGGAGAAAGAGCTGTTCCTGAAAACGAACGGCATCATTGATAGCAGCACGAAAATGAGCTACCAGGACATGAATCAGGCGATGGAGAAGTACACCGACAGCCTGTTCGACGACGTGACGCAGACGACGAAATACGGCGATCTCGTCACATGGCTGGACGACTACGCAAACAAGCTCGCGGGCAAGCAGCTGTTCAACGACCGCAGCATGGAGCGCGAGGCCGGGCGCACGTCGCTGAACGTGGGGCGCAAGCTCGTGAGCACGTTCGCCCGCGCGAATGTGGCGGGGAATCTCTCGTCGGCGCTGAACCAGACGGCGCAGCTGCCGATGATCGCGGGCGAGCTGGGCCCGAAGTACGTCGCCGAGGCCATCGGCGACATCATCAAGGGCGAGACGAAAGGCGACTTCGCCGACAAGAGCGATTTTTTGACCGAGAAGCACGGCATTGACTATCTGACAAACACGAAGGGCGACAAGTTCACGGCGGCGCTGTTCTGGCCGCTTGAGCGGATGGACTACCTCGTCAGCTCGATCGCGGTGCGCGGCAAGTACCGAAAGGAGCTTGCCGCGGGCAAGAGCGAGAAGGACGCGCTGCGCGCGGCGGATCGCTGGGGCCGCGACATGATGGGCTCGCGCTCGAAGGGCACGGCGCCGCTGACGTTCCAGTCGAAAAATCTCATTTCGCAGGTGGTCAACCTGTTCCAGGTCGAGGCGCTGAACAGCTGGGAGCACGTGACGCAGGGCCTCTTCGGGCCGGGGTTGCGCGAGATGGAGGAGAAACTGGGCAAGAAGGAAGCCTCGCGGCGGCTGGCGGGCATCATCGTCGGCACGTTGCTCGGCGCGTTCATCTTAAACCGCGTGGACGAGGAGCTGTACGGCGGCACACCGGCGCAGTTTGACGTGCTGGGCCTGCTGACGGGCTTTCTGGCGTCCGGCAACGGACTGAGCACCAACGAGCAGTTGGGCGTGTGGGTCGACGACGTGTGGCAGAAGATGACCGGCGAGCGGCTTTTCGGCACGGACGAGGATGCAGGCAACGACAAATTCAATCTTGCGGCGGCGGCCGAGGACACGATCTACAACATCAGCAACGACGTGCCCTATGTGCGCAACGTGTCCGGCCTCTTAGGCCTGGGCGACCAGACGCTGCCGATGCCGGACCTGTACGGTACGGCGAAGGGAATTGGTGGCGCCGTTTCGGACGCCGTGTCCGGCGACACCGAGGGATTCGGCAGCGAGATCATGCGGCAGCTCATGGGCATTGCGGGCGACACACTCCCCGGCGGGCGGCAGCTTGAAAAGACGGCACAGGGCGCGGAGACACTGGCGCGCGGCGGCATGTACAAGGGCAGCGGAGACAACGAGCAGCTGCAATATGCCGTCAATCCCGATTTTTCGACCGTCCTGCAAGCGATGCTGTTCGGCAGAAACGCACTGAGCGAGGCGCGCGACTTCTATGCAGCGAACGACGGCGGGCTGAGCGCGTCGCAGACGCGGACCTACCAGGAGCTCGTCGACATGGGCGCGGACCGCGAGGTCGTATACGACGCCATTCAGAAGTGGCGCAAAATCGACAAGGACGACAGCCTGACTGACGGCGAGCGCGAGGCGGCGCAGTATGAGCTCGTCCGCAAGCTCAAGCTGACGAATGAGCAGAAGGAGCGGCTGCACGACGACCTGTCCCGCTCGTCGAGAAGCTACGCGGCGGCGCAGGAGGCGCAGAAGCAGGGCATCAGCGCCGAGGCCTACGCCAAGTACAAGGACGCGACGGCTGATCTGACCGCCGACAAGGATGAGAACGGCAAGGCTATCAACGGCAGCAAGAAGGCGAAGGTGCTGGACGCGATCGACAAGATGCAGCTGAGCAAGAAGCAGAAGGACTGGCTATATCTTGACGCAGGGTACAGCGAGAAGGACATCGGAAAGGCGCCGTGGCATTGAGAAAAGGAATCCCCCGAGCCGAAAATTTCGGCGCGGGGGATTCGTCATTATTCCCATTGATGATAGCTTTCAATGAAAGTTTTGGAACGTTGCTCGTTCTCTTCGACATATTCAGAAAAAACAGGGGAACTATCTTCATCGATGCAAGATTCCATCGAAGCAAAGGCGAACGAGGCAAAGTCAACAGGAATGTATGCGTCCTTCCGCCGCCAAATTGGCCTGCTTGCGCGAGCATTTTCGCACAACGTTCGATAATACTCCATCGCTTTCCAGCAGGAATGCATAGCATCGTCATAAGATATCATCCCAGCAAACGATAATCCGGCAAGAAAACCAGATATCTGAGCCTCTTGGCGAGCGGAGCGGCATTCACCGCTTGGACCGTCAGATGTATGAGATAATGCAAAGTACAAAAAAACAGCGACGATACACACAAATTCATAAATGCCAAGAGGATCTTTTAGAGATGAGGAAACGGCTCGAACCATGAATGAAACACAGCCAAATCCCAGAACGGACAAGAGCAAGTAATAGAATATCTTTTTCATGCGGGCACCTCCCTATATCGCAACCATATAGGATTTCTTGCAATTTGTCAAACGGGAAGGGAAAAGGCGGGGCTGGCGTTCGACATCTGCAAGAACGTCAAGGGCCATGAGTACGATGATGCGTCGTTTTTCTCCCGCTGCGGGCAGATCGGCAAGCAGGTCGGCTTTTCGTGGGGCGGGGACTGGGCAAAGTTCCCCGACCGGCCCCACTTCCAGTGGGACGCGCACGGCAAATACACCGGCAGTATGATCCTGGCGGGCAAGCTCCCGCCGGAAATGGAGGAGTACATGGATCAGGCAACGTTTGATAAGATGATGGACACATGGCTTGCCCGCCAGCGCGCCAAGAGCGTATCGAGCTGGGCGAAGGGCGCGTGGGACGCGGCGAAGGCGGCGGGCGTCACGGACGGCAGCGCCCCGCAGGGGCTGATCACGCGGCAGGAGGCCGTGGCGATGATCGAGAGGACGAAAAAATAAGAAAGAAAGACGAGGCCGAAAGGCTTCGTCTTTCTTTCTTGCAACTGGTCGCAATTAGCTGCAATTGGCAAAAGAAACAACTTCGAAATGTTGACTTTTGAAAATAATCGCATATAATAACAGTACAGAGTGGCGCCCACGGGCGGAACTCTGTTGACAAGAACAATACCCCGTCGTCAGTTCTTGCCTGCTCCAAAGAGGAGAGCCTCTGCCTTAAGTGAGGAGCTAAAAAAGAGGAGAACCTCTGCCTTGAGTGAGGAGCTAAAAAAGAGGAGAACCTCTGCCTTGAGTGAGGAGCTAAAAAGCGGGTCAACGCAAGTTGTCCCGCTTTTTTACAGAAAGAGGCCGACATGGAGAAGCTGAAAATATACAGAATTAGAGACGGATTTATCGAATTTCTGCACGAAAAAGACCATCGAGTGCAGTTCAACAAAGGAGAACGTCGCCCATACATTGGCGTTGTGCTGGTGATCAACGAACACAAGTATTTCGTTCCGATGGAATCTCCAAAGCCAAACCACGAAAACCTGAAAAGAAACGTACATATTATGCGCATTGATGGCGGGAAATATGGCATTCTCGGGTTTAACAATATGGTTCCCGCAAAGGACTTCTTCCTCGTACCGTTTGATATCGAGAAAGAACCGGACGAGCATTACAAAAATCTGCTGCGAAATCAGCTTGAATTCTGCAATGACCATAGGGACGAGGTGTATAAGCACGCAAGGAAGACCTATGAAGGAGCGACAGGCGGGCGAAATCCATTTCTTACGAGAGTGTGCTGCGACTTTAAACTGCTTGAGCGCGAATACGTGAAATACTACTTCAAAACGACAAAACAGTGAAGGAAAAGCAGCGTCCCAAGTGGGGCGCTGCTTTTGTGGATAATTGAATAATGGTCCTCCATATACCAATTAACCATAAAATGGGTAAAATTAAAGGACGAGGCGGTAGTGGACGGACAGGGTGTTGGAGGCTTTGTTCCATGTAATGGCATCGACAACGCTGCGGACGGCGGCGTTCTTTTCGGCGGCGGTGGTATCGGGGGATTCCAGCGTTTTCACAACGGCGCGGAGGACGGAGCGCAGCTGCTTCGGATCGGCGGCTGCCTTATCCTCCGCACGCCCGGCGGCGATCTGTTCATTCAAATCGGCGATGCGCTTCTGCACAGCCTCCTTGCTCGCCTTATACTCTTCGACCGTGTCGGCGCCGGTGAGGTAAGCGTCGCGCAGACGGTCGAGCATGCGGACGGCGGCATCGCGGGACGCTTCGAGGGCGGCCAGAGAGGACGCGGAGCCGTCGCTGTTTCGGATCACATCAAAGGACGGGGACGAGCCGCGCGCCGCGTCCTGACGCAGACGGTCGATCAGCGCGCTTTCGAGATAGTCGCGGCGCGCCGTCTGCCGGACGGGGCAGGAGCCGCGCACATAGTTGTTGCAGGCCAGATAATCGGGCGTGTTCACGATCAGTCCGCCGCCGCAGGCCGCGCAGCGGACAAGGCCGGAGATCCAATGCTTCTGCGTGCCGGACGTGCGGGCATAGCGCGGATACAGGATCTTCTGCTCGTCGATGCGCTGCTGGACGGCGCTGAACGTCTCCTCGTCCACGAGCGGCGCGTGCCTGCCGTCAACGAGAACGACATCCGGATTATGATAGTCGCGGCGGGTGCGTCCGTTCGGGTTCCAGCGGAGCTTGCCGATATAGACGGGGTTGCGCAGGATATACTCGACCGTGCGGTTTTCAAACCGCCCGCCGCGATGCGTGCGCTGGCCGCATTCGTTCATCCAGCGGGCGAGCGGGAAGAACCCCTCGCCGGCGAGATAGCGGCGGAACAGCTCCTTCACAAAGCCGTCCTCGGGCGGCTTCGGCACGAAGACATGATCCTCGATGCCATAGCCATACGGCGGGCTGCTCTGCACCTCGCCGCGGCGGTGCTTTTCCTCCATGCCGCGCTTGACCTCCTGGGCAAGGTTGATGCTGTAATATTCATCCATCGCCTCGATGAGCGCCTCGGTGATGATGCCCATGCCGCCCTCGGCGACCGGCTCGGAGATCGAGAGGACGTCAATGCCGAGCTGCTTGCGCAGAATGGACTTATACATGACAGCGTCGTCGCGGTTGCGGGCGAAGCGCGAGAACTTCCAGAGCAGGATCGCGTCGAAGGGCTTGGGCTTCGTCTTGGCCACGCCGATCATTCGGCGGAACTCGTCGCGCCCCGTGACCTTCCGGCCGGAAATGCCCTCGTCGGCAAAGACGTATTCGTCCGGCACGAGGAAGCCATTGCGCGCGGCCCACTTGCGGATCTCGACCAGCTGAGACGCGGGGGAAAGCTCCACCTGATCGTCGGTGGAGACGCGAATATAGGCCGCGGCGATGCGGAAATCTGTAACAGGGGGCATAGGGCCACCTCCTTTAAAGCTTAAGACGCTTTGGCGGGGGTCGGCTTGATGGGCGACTGCATTTCAAGACCCAGCTTTGAAGCGATATTCACCAGCGTCTCCAACGTAAAATTCGTTTCACCGCGTTCCCATCGGGAAACGAGGCCCTGCGACACGCCCATAAACTCGGCAAATTGCTTCCGGTTCATTCCCATCTCACGGCGCTTCATCACGATTTCTGCGCCGATCATTCCGCAAAGGATAGAACATTGAAGATCTTCGGCGGAAGCGTCGGGCAGAATGGAATCGACAAAAGTCTTAAGCATCACAATACCTCCGAATAAAATCTAAAGCCCTTAGAACTGGCGCTCCCCTTATCGCGGGGGACCTGTTCCAAGGGCTTATTCGTACAACGAGACAAGCGACAAAGGCATGTTTGTTGTACTGCATATAATATGCCCCGGAAACGAAAATGTCAACAAGGAAAAAGAAATTTACAATGTGGAACGGCGGGGCGGAATAGTATATACTGTTCCACGGCGCCAAATAACAATCATCGGGAGCTTTCGAGAGGAAAGAGAGGCTATCATGCCAGACCGATTCGATTACGAGATCCTTGCCAAGTTCCGCGAACTTACCCCTGAGCATCAGGAAGTCATCCTTGCTTACTTAGCAGAAGTTCTATCTGAGCCAGCAGCATCTTCTTCTGATCGTCGGTAAGCTGGCGCACCAATTCCATCAAGCGCGCTTCCAGTGGGGAGAGGCCGTCGACCTTCGGGTCGGCGGTCTTTTCTATAAATTCGTCGCTGCCAAAAAGTAAGTCGCTCTTTGCGATACCGAAGTATTGAGAGATTTTTTCAATTACGCCCATGCGAGGTTCGCGAGTGCCGGATTCCCAAGTAGAAACAGCCTTGTCAGAAACTCCGGCAATAGTCCCGAATTGCGCCTGCGTCAGGCTGTGCGATTCGCGCAAACGCTTGATATTTTCACCGATTGGCATAGGTATCACCTCCATTTGTTGAGTGAAGTATACACTGAAAGTAGAAAATAATCAACATCAAAATCAAAAATATCTACAATTAGTTCTTGACAATCTACTTTAAGTAGATTATAGTGATGGCAGAAAGGAGGTGCAGATATGACTTTCTCAGTGAAGCAGGCGAGGCAGCTGGCAGGCTATACGCAGGTTCAGATGGCCAATATGCTTGGTATTAATAGGGACACCTATAGGCGAATCGAAGCTAAGCCGGAATCCGCAACTATCCAGCAGGGGAAGAAAATTGCAGAGATTACCGGCATCGCATTCGATTCTATTTTTTTTGCCGTGAAGTCTACTTAAAGTAGATATTTAAGAAAGATGAAAAGCGTAAGTCAAAAGGAGTGTGAAGGGAATGCAGACTTTGAAGATGGCGACGACGCGGGACGTTTCCCTCGCCGTGACGCCGGAGATCGAGGCGGCGGTGCGCAGCGAAGATACCTTCGATGAACTGCGACGTGCTATCAAAAGAATGAGCCGCCAGCGGGTCAGGCGCGGCGGCTCAAGGATCGAGTATTCAATCAAGCTGGTCGAGTGAACGCGGCAAGCGGACAGGCCGCGCGGGCATAGATTGAACGGAAGGGAGTGCGTGCAGGAATGGGAAAACGGAAGCAGGAGCCGATCATCGTGAAAGCCTACGTCAAGACGGCGGACGGCGGAGAGGTGGACGTGGACACGCTCAGCGACGAGCAGCGCGAGAAGCTGGGCACATGGCTGCGCGTGACCTACCTCAACGAGCTGATGCGCGGCAAGGCAAAATTCTACATCAAGCAATAAGGGGCAAGGAAAAGCCCTTTGCAGAAAGGAAGGATCACCAATGAGAAAAAACAGGACAAGCGAGGAACAGCGGCGGCTGGCGATCGTGCTGCTGCGCGCGGCGGTGCTGCTGTGGGCGGCAACGCTGCTGCTCTGCCTGCTGTCGCCGGAGTGTCTGGCGTGCGAAACGGCAGAGTGCGCAGCGGCTGAACAGGCAAACGGCTTTACAGTGCTGGGCGCGGTCACGGCGGCTTACGGGATCAGCTGGGCGCTGTTCCGGCTGGACAAGCCCCGCGCGGGCAGCAGGCATGGGAGATAAGCGACGCGATGCGCCGCAGACGCGGCCGACGCTGTGCTGGTCGTGCGCGCGGGCGTGCGGCGACTGCCCGTGGAGCGGGCGGGACGAGAACACGCACGAGGTGCTGTTCCAGCCCGTGGAGGGCTGGGAGGCGGAGAAGACGGTCATAAACGGCTCGAAAGCCAGGCGCGGGGAAAAGCGCTATCAATACACGACCGACAGCTGCCGCGTGGTGAAGTGCCCGCTGTATCTGCCGGACCGGCGGACGAGGGCCAAAAGCGCGATGCCTGGATGGGCGGTGCGGGCCGGAAAAAAGAAAAGCGGCTGACCGATGAAACCGGTCAGCCGCAGCGAAGAAAACCACATGAAACATGAAAGGAGAATTCTTCCCCGCCATTATAACACACGGCGGGGAAGAAAAGCAAGGGAAATGAGTACGATTCAAGACGCTATTGCCGCCATCGAGAGCCAGCAGCCCAAGGAGCGCACGGCGGTATGGATGGTGGGCGAGCAGCTGAAGGATATGATCTGCGGCGACGAGGCCGCGGCGGCACTGCTGCTGACGGACCTGACGCAGAACAAGGAGATGACGCTCGCGGCGGCGGAGAAGAAGATCGCCGAGCGAGCCAAAAAGAACAAGGTCGGCAGCTGCGGGTGCGTGACGCCCGCGGAGGCCGAGGACATCCTGCGTGAGTTTTTCGGCCTGCCGGAGCGCGGCGTGGCCGCAGCGCCGCAGACGGAGAGGCGCAAGGTCGTGGATCTTGCGGACTTTTTATGAGCCGCCGCACAGACGCTGGATGGCAGAATCTGGCGGGCAAGCTGCCGTTCCAGCCATGCAGAGACCTGCAAAACGACGTGCTGGAAGATATCTATGACAACGACACGCTCGGGACCGGGCTGATGCTTTACAGCCGCGAGAGCGTGGAGACCGCGGATCCTGTTGCGCAGACCATGGACGCGGAAGACTGGGACCGCTGGGAGAAGTCTCGGAAGCGCCGCTGGGGCGCGCGCTGCACCTGCTCAGCCTGCGGAGAAGAGTTTTTCGCGGGCTATGTCAGCGACAGCGGCACGAGCGGCATCGTCCTGCGGCAGGGCGAGGACGGACAGATTTATGACGGCTACGTCGACAAGGGCGACGACGATGCGCAGATCTTCTTTGACGACGAGACGGTCGTCTGCCCGTGCTGCTATCAGAGCGTGGTCGTGACGCGGCGGAGCAAGCTGCGGCAGGGGTGCACGCTTCAAGCATTGCGGGCCGAAACGCTGAACATCGAGGGCTATCTCGCAGTGCTCTATTGGATGGTGGCGCGGCATCAGGACAATGCGGGGACAGACGTTGTGACGTTCTCGCCGCACGCGGCGCTGATCGTGGACCGCTGCGGCGTGCTGCGGCGCTTCCGCGCGGTGCGCCACAGTAACGAGGCGCGTGACGTGATATGGACGCCCTGCAAGCAGAGCTGCGACCCGATGCAGCAGCCCTATTACTGCCACGGCGCCGTGAACGGACGGCAGGTCGGCGGCTGGACATGCGCCTACGGTCCCGAGCTCGGCGGAACGACGGGCGAAAAGACGGCGCTGGACAAATATATCGGCGCGGGCGGGGCCTGGCCGGGGGCGTATCTGCACGTCTGGCGCAAGCACCCGCAGGTGGAAAACCTGATGCGGCAGGGGTTCAACGACGCGGTGACGCAGACCATTGACAACTATCTGAACGGGAACGGCAGATATTCCAGCATGCTGCGCGACGCGCCAGAGATCCCCTGGGTCGATTGGAGCGAGACGAAGCCGCACCGGATGCTCGGCATGAGCAAAGAATCCTTCCGCGAGGTGCGCGGGAAGTATTGGAGCGAGGGCACCGCGCGGTGCTGGGCGAGCTACCGGATGCTCGTAAAGAACGCGGACGCACTGCAATTCGTGCAGGAGGTCGGCAAGCTCGGCCTGAACGACATGGAAAAACTGCTGGGCGCCTATCGGGCCGTCGAGACCGATCTGCACCCAACGCATGTGGTGAAATACCTCGAAAAGCAAAAGCGGCTGAAAGGCGGCGTGCAGCTGCTGCTCGATTACCGGCGCGTGCTGCGGGCGCTGTGGCTGGCGGACCAGAACGAAACGCTGTGGCCGCGCGATCTGCAAGCGGCGCACGACCGCGTAATGGAGATGTACGCGGCGCACGAGGGCGTGAAGTACTACTCGGCGGATTTTACGCCGGTCTATATCCGGCTCAAGGCGCTGGAATGGACGGACGGCGAACTCTGCATCCGCATCCCACAGGAGGAGCGGGAGCTGATCGACGAGGGAAAAACCCTGCGCCACTGCGTGGGCACCTACGGCAGGACACATTGCAGCGGCAAGCCGATCTTCTTTGTGCGGCACTACCGCAGGCCAGAGCGCAGCTATTACACGCTGAACATCGACCTAACGCGGGCGATGCCGAAGGAGATCCAGCTGCACGGCTACGGGAACGAACGCCACGGCGAGCGCAAGCAGTATGAGCACGGCATCCCGAAAAAGGTGCGCGACTTCTGCGACAGATGGGAGCGCGAGGTGCTGACGCCATGGTTTATGGAGGAACAACGCAAAAAGTTCGCTGAAACGAACAAAGTGGACAAGAAAGCGAGGAAAGGCGCATGAGCGAAACAACGGAAATGGCCGTGGCCGGTGAGGTGCGCAGCATCACCGCCATCACGGACGAGATCATTTTTTACAAAAATGTCGGCGGACAGGCCGTCATCGAGATTGGCAGGCGGCTGATGGAGGCAAAGGCACAGCTCAGGCACGGGGAATGGCTGCCGTGGCTGCGCGAAAAAGTGGAGTTTTCGGAGACTTCCGCGCAGAACTTTATGCGCATTGCGCGGGAGTACGGAAATCCCCATCTGGTTGGGGATTTGGGAGCCTCGAAAGCCCTGGTATTACTGGCTTTGCCGGCATCTGAGCGAGAAAATTTCGCGGCGGAAAAACACGTCGTAAACGGGGAAGAAAAGTCCGTTTCCGAAATGAGTAAGCGCGAGCTGGAGGAGGCCATCCGGCAGAGAAAGATCGCCGAGGAGGCGCGCGACAAGGTGCAGCGCGCGCTGGACGAGCAGCGCAAGATCAACGAGGACGCCGCAGCTAAAGTGCAGGCGGCGCAGGACGCGGCGGACGCCGCCCGCGCCGAGGTCGAAAACGCACAGGGCACGGCGCTGGCCGCGCAGGAGCGCGCGGCGGAGCTGGAACGCGAATTGAAGGAGCTGCGCGAGAAGCCGGTGGACGTGGCCGTGCAGACGGTGGACGCGAGCGCGGAGCAGATCGCGGCGGCGCTCAAGGAGGCGGAAAAGGCGGCCAGGGCCAAGCGCGACGAGGCTGTCGCCAAAAAGGCCGAGGAGCTGAAGAAAGCGGAAGAGCAGCGCGACGCGGCGCAAAAGGCTGTGGAAAACGCCGAGGCCGGAAGGAAAGCAGCGGAGGAACAGGCGGCGGCCCTGCGCGCGGAGCTGGAAAAAGCCCGGAAGAGCGCCGCGGCGATGGACAACAAGGCGCTCGCGGAGTTCAGCGTGCTGTTTCGGCAGGCGCAGGAGACGGTGAACCGCCTGACGGAGCTTGCCGACGAGCTGGACGAGGAGAGCCGCCCGAAGATCTACCGCGCGCTCTCTGCGCTGGGTCAGATGATCGCCGAAAAGGCGGGGGAGGCGACGGCGTGAAGCGGAGCGAATTTTTACAGCTGTGCCGTACGGCAGCGATGTTTTCGCACGGGAAGCCGACGGTCATTTACAAAGGCATCGAATACTGGCCGGAGGGCTACCAGATGACCTTTCTGAAGGACGGGAAGACGCGGCACACCGCTATCCTGCGCGACCGGCAGAAGCACAACTGCCTGCACTACTGCGAGCTGAAGCGGGTGCAGGGCGCCGGCGGGGAGGAGGAAACAGCATGTACATAGGCGAGCCGTGGAGCTGGGCGCCGAGCGCATTCTTCGCCGAGGGCTGGCGCGACGCGGAGATGGGGCACCGCAAGCTCAAGGTGCACGGGCGCATCGTCTACATCAACGAGGCGCACCGCTACTTTACGGCGGAGGCGGCGGTCAATGGCATCGCCATCCGCGAAAGCTTCAAGTATTAGGGGGGGGAACAGACCATGATGGAATATCGAATCGAAGAAAGACAGATCCGCGCGCTGAAGGCAGACGGCACCCTTCTGGAAACGACTGCGGAGTGCGCCATGCTGATCAACGCCATTTACAGCATGCTGGCAAGGCAGGGAAAGGCGGCAGATATATTCAAACAGGCAATGCAGATAGCCGTGACGGACGACAGCCCCGTGTGGGAATCAACGCCGTTCGACGGGGTCTCCATGGCCGTGTTGAAGAAAAACACAGGGAGGACCGAGCCATGACAGAGCAGAGCATCAATGTGCTGGTGATCCGGACGCCGCGCGTCATCGAGGACATCGAAACGTGCATGACGCACATCCGGCAGGGGCTGCGCGAGGGCGTGCTGATCCTCGGCGCGGACGTCAGATACGGCGTGGAGCAGTTTCCGCCGCTGGGCTATGCGGCGGTGGAGGAGGCGCGCGGGAAGGTCATGTTCGACCTGCGCCGCGGCGAGATCAGAGAGCCGGAGGAGGAAGCGGAAGCGGCGGAGGATGCGCCGCTTCCCGATGAAGCGCCGGACGCGCCCAGCGCGCCGATGGGCAAGCCCGGGATCGTGCCGCCTGCCGCGCCCGTCAGCATCAACACGAAGCCGACCGCAGTCACGCCGCCGCTGAAGGTGCGCGGCGAGGGCGCGGCGGAGAAGAAAGAGATCTTCGCGCGGCTGATGGCGTTCAAGCAGGACAATCCGACGGACTGGGCGCAGACGCTGGCAAAGGCGTCCGGCGGGCGCGTGACGACCGAGGTGCTGCGCAATATCGTCTACAGCCGCATGGCGGTGAAGCTGGACGTATGGCGCGAGATCGGAAAGGCGCTGGATAAGACGAAGAAGAAAGGAGAAGCGGAGTGAAGATCTGCAGGCACAACTTCGACGGGCTCGGGCATTGCGATATTGGCGGCGGAGCCGATTACTGCATCGAGGGACCGTGCGACCATGAAGATCCGGTCGAGTTTGCGCCGGTGGTACATGGGCGGTGGGTACCGTTTCATAGCGAAGCTGGCGGAGATATTCAGCATTGCTCCGCCTGCGAGATAGGGTTTGCAGCCAAAATGGATTTCTGTCCCAACTGTGGCGCTCGAACGGATGGAGGCGGCACGAATGCTTGACATTAACGAGGTACCGTATGCGGAATGGCTCGAAAAGTCTTTGCAGGTCATCGTGCCCATGAAGCCGGTGAGCCTTTGCTTCGCGGCGACCATGCCGGACGGAGAGGTCTACACCGGCTACTACAACGCGGATGCAACGGACAAGGCCGTGATCGCGCACAACATTCAGGCGGACATCACAATGGACATTATCCGGACCAATGTCGCGATCATCAAAGACTTGATTGAGCACTGCGAAGATGACGAATGACAGAATGAAAAGGTGCTCCATGACGCTGCGGGTGACGATGGAGGTCAGGGCGGCGGCCGGGGCCGATGTGCAGGGCCTGAAGGAGAAGCTCGCAATGGATTTTGAGCGCTACGGCGATGTGCGCGTCGTGAAGGTCGAGCGCGTCGGCGGAGATGAAACGTACGAGCAGCAGAGGATCGAATAACGCCTGCGGGCGGGGAAAAGGAGAAAAAACAATGCAGAAGATCAACCTGAAAAAGACCACGAAGGAGCAGATGCTCACGATGCTGGAGACGGCATGGCAGGCGAACAAGGGAGCCAACGATGAGATCGCCGCGCTGAGTAAGCGGGTCGAGGAGCAGAGCGATGCGCTCACCAAGTGTGTGGCTGAGAAGGACGAGCTGCAGGAGCAGTTCAAAGACGCCGATAGGGCTGCGGAATCGGCGATTCAAAAGGTCAATGATGAGTTGCGCCGTGAACGTGGGAATGTCATTCTGGTGGCAGGACAGAGGGACGCGGCGATCGCGGAGAGCA
>ERZ808286.179-NODE-179-length-48738-cov-4.345788_pt1 | contig 48738 bp, 33 predicted proteins | sample MGYA00521276_ERZ808286 | MGnify/ENA primary metagenome ERZ808286 (study PRJEB31516, sample SAMN03275607) | gut metagenome | biome: mammalia-associated habitat; material: feces | host: Papio cynocephalus | place: Kenya | collected 2012-08-01 ... | reverse complement strand
TACCAATGCCTGCTCCCGCTTCTCACCCGAAATCGTCGGCGACGTCCACACCGCGATCTCCTCTCCAAGCCGGTCATACGCCCGCTGCAACTGTTCCCGACTGTTCGGGTCCGTAATTCGCAGCCGCCTTGCCGCCTCTCGGCGGATGGTCGCCGTCTTATCATGATGCATCACACCGGAAATCGCCGCGCGGTCATTCTGCAATTCCCGTGCAATCGCCGCCTGCCCAAGTCCCAACAGCCGAGATTCCTCCAGCGCCGCATCGTCCGCACCAAACAGATCCGCCTGCTCTCCGGATTCATCGTGAAACCCATTAGCCAATGCATTACCCATCATCCGAAGTGCCGCCGGATCACGCACCCCCTTCTTTAATGCCGCATCCAGTAATGCCCGCTGAACCGCCGGTTCGCACTGCGCTATTGCTCCTAGCGTTGAAATCGGCAAGCCGCCCGTGTTCGCATCCAGCGCAAATGCCCGCACGTCCTCAATCGCATTCGTTGCCAATGCATACGCATCCCGCACACGTGGACTCTCGCTTTTTGAAAGTCCCAATGCCGCCAAATCTTCACGCGACAAATCCGTATCACGGAAAAAGCGAATATAATCCTGCGTGGAGCCTTTCCCGTCCATCACGTTTTCGGCACTGTCCAGTGCCCGCGCCTTCTCCACCGTCATCCCGTCCGTCTCGCGGTACACAATCGCCGGGATCTCTTCCAGCCGATTCTGTTTGGCCAAATCCAGTCGGTGCCGCCCTGTAATCACCTCAAGATGTCCATCATCAAACTGCATCACACGAATCGGCCGCCCAATCGTTGGCGCATATTCCCCAGACAGCCGATTCCCCGGCACCACACCCGTCTTCGGATCCGCCCCGCGCTTAAACTGTGCAATCCGTTCGTTCACATGAAGCGCAGCCACCGGCACACGCTCAACCTTTGCGTTCCGATCTAGAATCATCTCCGCAACGCTCCGAGCTCCGCGCCCTTGCGCAGGCTGCTGCGTTGCCTCCGGAATGCTCGGCTTTTCGTCATCCGCAGAATTATTTTCTTCTATGGCAGAACCCGAGACATCCGTGTCCTCGCGCGGAGTCTCCTCCTTTTGTTGGGCAGGTTCCGCCTCATCCGGTTCTAAAATACCCAATGCCTCTAGCTCGGCCTCGCTCACAATATTCCTGGCACGCGCCCGCGCAGACACCGCTTCAGGTTTTGCTTCCCGCTCCTGCGGTTGACCTTCAGCTCTCTCTGTTCCCGCCTTGACCTGCGGTATCAGTTCTGTCTGAGTTTCGATGTGAGAAGGCTCTGCTTTGCCCGCCACATTCCCGCCCACGTCTTTTACAGGCGGGATTGACGCCTCAGGCATGGCAACCTCTGCTGCTTGTGCTTGCAAGTTTCCACGCTGCGCCCGATACGGTTCCATCCGACGCGCCCGGAACGCTTCGAACAACAACGTTTGAACGTCTCCCTCTTTCATGGACGCGACGGCTCCGCCGCGTCCAACTGCCCGCTGAAACGCAAGCGCAAGAGAGCGCATCATTCCCGGCTCTGTGTTCACCGACTCCGCCGCCTGCGCCAACAACTCCTCAAAGTAACGCGGATTTCCATTTGCCTGCGCCGCACCCCGGCGAAGCCACTCCGGAAGTTCAGGCTCCTGCGCCATCGCCTGCAACGCCGCGTTCAATTGTTCTCTGTCCCCGCGGAATACATCCATCAGCCCTTGGTGAAGTCCTTCGTGCTGAAGCGTGTTCTGCATTTCATAAGGAGAAGCCTGATTATCCAGAAATACATATACCTGCCCATCCTGTGCAGAGGTGAACCCTTTGATACGCTTAAACCGACCAAATACATCGCCCGCGTCATTCCATGTGTTCGCCTGGAGTGCCGCCATCATTTCATCACGTACTCCCTTTGGCGCCTCCTGCTTTTCCTGAACCACAGGCTTTTCTCATTTTCTCCCGAGTCCATCTCGCCTCGGAGAAGGAATTCCACCCCAACACACCCCTCCTGTAAGTTTCACTCTCGCCATTCGAAGATCTTCCGTGTAACATCTGATTCTTCGAAGAATGGCTTGCATCGGACGCGTATTTATTGTGCTAAAATGAACATCGATGGATTCTGAATCTGAAATCTACTCCATTTCCTGGAGAACGTTTCGACACCCGATGGTGCGATGGCTGCTCCGATTAACACATCATATGGCGGAGTGGCTTTTGGGATTGCATCGACTCCGAACCCTTTACTATCAAGTATTGGAGATGGATAGCGGTGAAACATTCCCCGAGCGGATCTTACAGACACTGCGTATCACGATCGACTGTTCAGAGGCTGATACGGCTCGAATTCCCGTGCATGGGCCGTTGGTAATTGTAGCGAATCATCCATTCGGAGCGGTGGAAGGGCTTGCCTTACTGGCAATGGTTCAACGGCGGCGTAAGGATGTCAAGATATTGGCCAATTACTTGCTGCACCGAATCCCGGAATTGCGCCAGGATTTGCTTTTCATTGACCCTTTCGGCAAACCGGAAGCTTCATCCAGAAATGCACAGGCCCTGCGAAGTGCACTCCATTGGTTGCGAAACGGACATGCACTAATTGTTTTCCCGGCAGGCGAAGTCGCCAGTTTCGAACCAAGAGCATTCCGCATTCGGGATGCCGTTTGGCATCCAACTGTCGTTGGGCTTATCCGCCATGCCAGACCCGAGACGCAAATTGTACCCGTTTACATTCCTGGAACAGCCTCGCTTCTTTTCCATTTGGCAGGTAAGATCCACCCCAGACTGAGGACGTTGCTCCTTCCGCATGAACTGTTACGGTTACGTCATCGGGAACTAACCCTTCGGGTGGGGAGAGCTCTTGTTGCGATGAATCTGTTTCATCGTTTCAAAAGAGACTCCGAGGCATTGCGGTACCTTCGGTTTCGCACCTTTCTTTTGGCCGGCCGCTTCCGCACATCGCGCCTTGATGAGCAGATGCGCCGATTAACACTAGAGCCGGAGACACGCGAAGAAGTACCTCTAATCGCCCCGATCCCTTCTGCCGTCATGGCCAGAGAACTTGCCGCATTACCACAAGAGGCACTTCTCTTGCATACAGAGAATTATGCGCTCTATGCTGTTCAGGGGCGAGAGATCCCACAAACTCTGCGGGAAATTGGACGGTTACGGGAGATGACGTTCCGTGCTGTGGGTGAAGGAACAGGAAATGTTTTGGATACGGACGATTTTGACAAAGCCTATTATCAGATTCTCCTATGGCATACCGTCAAACAAGAAGTAATCGGGTGTTATCGCCTGGCGTTCTCAGATGTTGTAGCCGAAAATGATGGCCTTCGCGCATTATATACCCGTACGCTTTTCCGCTTCGATGAACGATTTTTGGGGAGACTTCCAGGACCAGCCGTTGAATTGGGGCGTTCATTTGTCCGACCCGAGTTCCAACGTTCCTTTGCGCCGCTTCTGTTGCTCTGGCGCGGCGTTCTAACCTTCTTGGCTAGGCATCCACACTACACCGTACTCTTTGGGCCTGTGAGTATTTCGCATGACTTCTGTCCAGCAGCGCGAGACGTTTTAATCCGTTATCTGGAAACAACGGCATTTGATCATACTTTGGCGCACTGGGTTTCCCCGCGGCTGCCTCCGCGTAAGACCCGATTTTCTGAATGGCAGCACAAAGACTATGACGATTTTCTGAAGACGGAAAAAGATGTCGCGCTTGCGCTTTCGGAACTGGAAGCAGGAGGGCATCGGGAAATGCCTGTGCTTATCCGTCAATATCTTAAGCTGGGAGGAAAAATTGTTGCCTTCAACGTTGACCCGGACTTTGGTACAGTAGTCGACGGCCTGATCGTAGTTGATCTTCTCAAAGCCCCACCGCGGGATATTGCCCGCTACATGGGCAAAGACCAATACGAGGTTTACCGACGAACACAACGGAAGGATTTTTGATGCGTATTCTCATCACCGGAGGTAAAGGAATGCTCGGCCGAACGCTCGTTCGGCACTGGCAGAAAAACCATGAAGTATTTGTGGCGGATTTACCGGAAGTAGACTTAACTGACGTGAGGCAAGTAGAAGAGACTTGGAGCCGTCTCCGTCCGCAATGTGTAGTGCACTGTGCGGCCATGACGCGAGTCGATGATTGTGAGTCCGCACCTGAACGCGCTTTCCTGCTCAATAAGACCGTTACCGCTCATGTCGCGCATGCCTGCCAAACATTTGGTGCTCGTCTAATTGCAATTTCAACGGACTATGTTTTTTCCGGCGACTTGCCTGGAGAACGTTCCGAAACAGACCTCACTGCCCCTAAAACCGTTTATGGCGCAAGCAAACTCGCTGGTGAAACAGCCGCGCTTAAACTCTGTGAGAATACCCTTATCGCACGTATTGCCTGGCTATATGGCGCCGGGGGGCCAAGCTTCGTTCACACCATGCTTCAGTTGGCAAGGGCAAACCCCACGCGTACGCTCTCAGTAGTCAACGACCAGTTCGGAAATCCAACTTCAACCGATGCTGTAGCAGATCTCCTGACCGCGCTTCTTGACCGTCCAGATCTGCGAGGCATTTTCCATGTAACGTGTGAAGGCACAACCTCCTGGTACGAGTTTGCAAAAACCATTTTTAGATTAGCAGGATATTCCGAGCTTACCGTGACGCCTTGCTCAACAGAAGCATTTCCCCGTCCGGCTCCGCGTCCGCATTACTCAGCGTTGTCAAAACAGAAACTTAAACAAGTCGGATTGCCGCCCATGCCACCCTGGCAACAAGCACTCAAACAGTTCATTGCCAGTGAATGGCCTCTCATAAACAAGCAATAACCCACCGACCAAGCGGCCTTTCTTTCCGCCCCTACAGACTGTTTCCCTTTTTATTGTACATCGAATTTAGACCACGCCATGTTTCGATGCATTCGCATAAAAGGCCAACAGGTGCTTAATCTCCGGACAGTGCGGTAGTTCTTTCGCAATCCGCTCCAACGCCGCCGCACGCGGCTGCCCCTCGGAGTACAGAAATTGGTAAGCATCTTTCAGTGCGCCAAATGCTTCCTGGCTAAAGCACTCTGGATGCCGCCGGATCGCCACGGAATTCAATCCGCGAACCGCCAGATTCTCCACACCCATCGTAACCATATAAGGAGGCGCATCTTTACGCAACTGAGTACCTCCACCCACCATGGCAAATGTTCCCACATGCGTAAACTGCAAAATCGCCGTTGTGCCGCCAATCACAGCATTATCTTCTACCACACATTCACCGGCCATCTGTACGCTGTTGGACATAATAATATGATTACCCAAGCGACACCCGTGCGCGATATGACAGTACGCCATGATCAGGCAATCGCTTCCGATCACCGTTTTGGTTCCATCCATCGTCCCCAAATGAATCGTAGCGCATTCCCGAATCACCGTTCGATCGCCGATCTCCACATACGTCACATTCCCAGGTTTCCATTTCAAATCCTGCGTTTTCATCCCCACGCAAGCCTGAGGGAACACTTCACACGCCTCGCCAAGCGTCGTATGCCCCTCCACCGTGCCATGGTGGTGGATCTTTGTCCCACGGCCAATCGTAACATTCGGGCCAATATAAGCAAATGGTCCGACTTCCGCTTCCGGATGAATAACAGCACCGGCACAAACATAAGCCAAAGGATGAATAGCCATAAAAAACCTTTTTATTGATGCTTGGGAATAAGATAACAGGCCGTTCCGAAAGCAAACAAAACCGGGATCCATACCAATAACCACGGGAAGGCCATCGGCTTGTCGGCAAGTGCCTCAGAAAGCAACACAAACAAAAAGAATGCGATGCCAACCCCTACGCCAAGCATCATTCCCTTGGCGGAATCGCGGCGCTGTGTCTGACACCCGAGAGGAATTCCAACCAATACAAAACACAGAGATGACAAAGCCCAGACCATCCGATAATTCAACAAGAACTTGAGCTTTGAATGCCACTTGGCCGCACCCGCAGAAGTTCCCTTTAAAACAGCCGCTTCCCGTTCGGCTTGCAAAAGCTCACGAAAGTCAAAATCCTTCGGTTTCTTCAGGTACTTTCTTGAACGGGAAATCACATCTTTACAAGTATACGTAAATGAATCAAATGAAGCAATCCCACTAATTCCCTTATCCGGCGGAGAAACCGTGGCCTGGTGAAGCGTAAAAACGAGATCACTCCCCTGAGCCTGCATCTCGGCCCGATCCGCCTGAATCTCCCGTAAAAACCCATCCCGCCGATCAATAGCAATCAGATTATATAATGTTGTTGACGCTTTACCCTGCGCAGCCGGATGCTCAACTTTACGATCACAGAAGATGGTTACATTATCAATCTCATCAATAAACCGCCCCGGCTCTATCAATTGAACACCGGCATCCAGTGCCAAACGGTTGGCAAGCGCGCGGCGCACATAGTGCCCCCGAGGCATCGCATAATTCTGCAGGAAAAAACCCGCAGCCGTACAAAGTACCCCCACCAATAGTGGCCCGCGCATAATCGCCAAAAAACTGACGCCGCAAGCCTTCATTGCCGCTACCTCACTGTCGGTAGACATTCTGCTAAACACCAACAGCGAAGCCACCATCAACGCTAGCGGAATCGTGAACCCCAACACCTCCGGCAACGATGCCGCCAGATATTGCACCACCAACCCTGCCGGGGCGCCACGCATAACGAATTGAAAGACCTGAAAAAGGAACCCGACCGAAAGGACAAACGTCAAGACCAGCCCCGTCAACCCCGCAGCCACGAGAAAGGATCGAAGAATATAACGCTGAAGGATTCCCATGAAGCTCCCGGCTCTAAACAACAACCGCGGGGCACGTTCGGCACCCCGCGGCACTAAACTCACTTGACGGCCGCTCGGATCTTCGTACGCGTTGCCTCGTCAACACCATGAATCACCACTTCCGTCCGCCGATTAGATGGCGTTCCGTCCTTCAGGTTCACGGGGTCTTTTGGCTGATCAAAGGAATGCCCGGCAGCCTTCATCTTCTTATCTGCAATGCCATTGTTGTTCAAATACGTTTGAACACTCTTCGCCCGAGCCTCCGACAACCGCTGATTGTAGGCATGATCCGACCCATACTGCCGATCGGCGTGGCCGTCAATGGCCACATAGACGTTTGGATTCGCTTCAATGGCCGCGCGGATAATACGCACCAACTCATCAAGTGCAGGATATTCCGAAGGTTCAATCAAGGCGGTATCCTTGGCATATTGAATACGCAGTTCTAGCCGCATCTCATTTTCTGAACCCACCGGCGTTACATCCACGAGTTTATCCCGATGCGCAGACTGTTCATCATACTGCTTCGCTCCCGGTTCAATCGGGCCAACAGGCTGAAGCGTGTCAACAGAAGACTCCTCTCCTCCACCTAAGAAATAAGTCAAACTGATATCCGCCGTGGTGAAAGAAATGAAATCATTCGTCAGTCCCACATGATAACGCAGATCCCCGCGCAACGAGAAATTCTGGGAGAAATGCCAGAATGCACCCAGTCCCGCCTGCGCAAACAAATGCGAACGATCGCCATCCTGCCAATTTGGCGCAGAGCTCGCCCCATAGTAGCTCACACCCGCTGCCAGAAAGGGATCCAACTTCGCGTAACGGTCGAAATGAAACAATCCTTCAACCCCAGCACCCAACAACGTCTGCTGTCTAGCTCCAGCACTGCGGTTCGCGCGCCCGAGAGAACCAAACCCCTCCAACGACCAAGGGCTATCCGCGAAGTCGTATCCCAACCGGAAAATCACGTAAGGCTGAACCCCGCGCAGAGAAGATCCCGGCTTTGGGCTCGCCGTACGATGCACACGCATTCCCCCCGCGCCAAGCCCGAGATAAAACCGTCCATCATTCTCCTGGTCTTCCGAAGATGCCTCAACTGGCTGATCATCGCGCGCTGTTACAATCGGCCCCTGTTCCGGCTTGACGTCCTGCGCAGGCAAAATCGCAGCCATTGCCCCCATCGCGGCAAATATGACCGTCTTCTTCATATTCGTCTTCCTCCTTATCAACATCTCATTCGGAACGTACTTCACCAACGCATCACATCATAACACAAATATGCCAGGCATACCTGCTTTTTGAGCATGCCGCCCGCGCAACCTGCATTAAAGCGCGGCCTTCCGCTCAACCAAAGCGGCGATCTGAGCCTCCAGCTCAACCTTGCGATCCCGCTGATTCTGGATAATGGCCGCCGGAGCCTTGGAAACAAAAGCCTCATTCGACAGTTTGGCGTTGATTCCTCTGAGAAATCCCTGAAGCTTGGCAATTTCCTTCTCCAACTTCTCTGTTTCAGCCTTAACGTCTACCAAACCTTCAAGCGGAATATACAACATTCCCGCCTGAAGGAGTTTGGACGGCATGGCTTCAGCCGGTGCGGCATCGATAAACTCCAATGACGAAGCACGCATCGCGGTGCAAATCGATGCGCTGTCCCGCATCAGCTTTTCCTGCAGCGCCGGCGAAGCGGCATGCAACAACGCCTTAATCTGCAACGCTGGCGCAAGCCCCGCTTCCGCACGAAGTGCCCGGGCGCCCGTAATTAGCTCCCGCTTGGTTTCCACATAAGCCAACACCTCTTCGGAAAGCCCCCACGCCGCCTTCTGCGCCGCCGTGTAACCGGTCGGATAAGGTGCACGCATGATGCTCTCTCCCTCCGCACAGTATCCCAACTGATGCCAAATCTCTTCTGTTACGAAGGGCATATACGGATGAAGCAGCCGAAGAATCTTTCCATACACATCTGCCAGCAGCGCCAACACCTGGCGCCTCCGAGCCTCATCCGGCGCGTTCAGGTCGGCCTTGGCATACTCCAGATACCAATCGCAAAAATCCGTCCACGCAAAGTCATAAATCGCGAGCGCACCCTCCTGAATGCGATACCGAGTCAATGCGGCATTCATCGCCACACAAACGTGATCAGTCTTCAAAAGCAGATGCCGGTCGTCATCATGCAGCAGCGCAGCATTCAGCGACAGCTCCCCGGTGGCATGTTCCCGAAAAGAGAACCCCGGCAGCTTCTCCGCGTTCATCTGCAGAAACCGGGCGGCATTCCAAAGCTTCGTGCCAAAGTTTCGCCCAATCTCAAACTTACTCATGTCCACCTTGGTATCGGTTTCCATGGAAGTGATTAACGCTAGAGAGAAGCGGAGCGCATCCGCCGAATATTGGCTAATCACTTCCAGCGGATCCAGCGAATTCCCGAGGCTCTTGGACATCTTACGGCCCTGTGCATCCCGAACAATTCCATGCAGGATGATCTGTTTAAATGGCGCCTTGCCCATAAACTCAAAGCCGGCCATCATCATGCGCGCCACCCAGAAAAAGAGGATATCCGCCCCCGTCACCAGATCTGTCGTGGGATAATAGAAGTCCAGTTCAGGCGTTTTTTTCGGCCACCCAAACGTGGAGAACGGCCATAACCACGAAGAGAACCACGTGTCCAGCACATCCGGATCCTGCCGGATCGACTTTCCTCCGCAAACCGGGCAAACCTCCGGGGTCGTTGGGCTGGCCCACTCGTGCCCGCACGCACACGTGTAAACCGGAATCCGGTGCCCCCACCAAATCTGCCGGCTGATGCACCAATCGCGGATATTTTCCATCCAGTTGAAGTAGACGCTTTCCCAGCGTTTAGGCAGGATGGAGACCTCCCCTTTTCGAACCGCCTCAATCGCCGGCTTGGCCAGCGGCTTCATCTTCACAAACCACTGCTTGGAAAGCCGGCTGTCCACCACCGTGTGGCACCGGTAACAATGCCCCACCTGGTTCTGATAAGGCTCCACCTTCACCAGAAACCCCTCGCGCTCCAAATCGGCCACAATCGCCTTCCGGCACTCAAAGCGATCCATCCCGGCATACCCGGAGCGTTCGTTCATTGTGCCGTCATCATTCATCACATCCACCTGCGGCAGGTGATGGCGAAGCCCCACCGCAAAGTCATTGGCATCATGCGCCGGCGTGATCTTTACCACGCCCGTGCCGAAGTCCTTCTCCACATAATCATCAAATACCACCGGAATCGTCCGCCCCGTCAGCGGCAATATCACCGACTTTCCCCGCAAATGCGCATAACGGGCATCCGAAGGATTGACGGCCACCGCCGTATCGCCTGGCAGCGTCTCCGGCCGCGTTGTCGCCACCGTCACAAACTCACCGCTGCCATCCGCAACCGGATACTTGACATACCACAGGTTCCCGTTGTTCGGCTCATGCTCTACTTCATCATCTGCCAACGCTGTGCCGCATCGCGGGCACCAATTTACAATGTAATTGCCGCGGTAAATCAACCCCTTGTTATACAAGTCGCAAAACACTTTCGACACCGCCGCCGAAAGCCCCTCATCCATTGTAAAGCGCTCACGCTGCCAGTCCGTCGAGTTCCCCAGCATCCGCTGTTGGTGAACAATTGTGCCGCCATACTGCTTCCGCCACGCCCACACCCGGTCAATAAACGCTTCTCGCCCCAAATCCTGACGCCGCTTACCCTCTTTACGCAGCGCCTTCTCTACTACATTCTGCGTGGCGATGCCCGCATGATCCGTCCCGGGAATCCAACACGTATTGTCGCCGCACATCCGATGCCACCGCACCAGCACATCCTGAATCGTCTCATTCAAAGCGTGCCCCATGTGCAAAATCCCCGTCACATTTGGCGGAGGAATCACCACGGAATACGGTTTCCCGCCGGCTTTCGGGTCATCATGAAAGCAGCCATGCTGCTCCCACCAGGGATACCATTTTGCCTCAACGGCTTTCGGGTCGTAATGCTTCTCCATCATGGGGCTGTCTCCGTAAAATCAATGTAATGGTATAGTTTAGCACAACTGCCGTATTTCCGCTGTTATCCCGCCGCCGGTATTCCCCCTCGCACGCCCTCGTAAAGAAAAAGACATATCCTTTTACACAGCAACGCCCTGAACTTTTACGCAGCCCCTGGCGAAGCCGCCAGACAACCCATCGCGCCAACCAAGAGAACCGCGTCTTCTATGCCGCCCGCACCATGCGAAAGACCTGTTTTAAAGCCTTTCGCTGCGTCACCCCTCCGCAACGCGCCTGATTATCGGCTCTGCAACAACTTTTTTCTTGCATTCTCAAAACAAAAAACAGATAATAAGTACCAATCAAGCGGGTGTTCCGCCTGATGACACACAGTTAAAGGAGTGAACCCACTATGGCAGCGAAAAAGCCTATGACCAAGACCGAGATGATTGACGCCATCGCGAAAGCGACGGATCTTACCAAAGCGGATGTAACGAAGACCTACGAAGCGCTTCTCACCATCATCGCCAAGGAAACCAAAAAGTGCAGCGCCTTCACCGTTCATGGCTTGGGCAAGTTTGCCATTGTTCAGCGCAAGGCTCGCATCGGCCGCAATCCGGCCACCGGTGAAGAGATGAAGATTCCCGCCAAGAAAGCGCTCAAGTTTACGATCTCCAAGCTCATCAAGAACAACGTCCTCGGCAAGTAAGCCAGGCGCGCATTGCGATATTGAAAAGGCAGGCTTCAAAGCCTGCCTTTTTTATTCTTTGTACGCCGCCTCACACCCCGCAGAAAAATCGGGCGGCTCAAACACCACACGTAGGCAGAATATCTCTTGCCTCAGCGCACATTCGGCACCGCGCCATACCGGTTTACCCGCGGCTCACTCGAAGAGCAAGCCCACTTTAGTTCAACCAGAGCTATAGCCAGAAACAGCGGGACAAAAACCAGCAAAAGCGCCGGGACCAAAAACAAAGACGCCACTAACCACATCCCCAACACCAGAAACCCAAGATTCAACATCAGCCACCACCACCCTGATCGGCCAATATCATGCAGCCGCCGGATACTTATAAACAGACCCAGCAGGGTATTTGCCAAGCCCCAGAGGCTCCCGAGCCACGAACACACAGTTTCGACCGTCTCCCCTGTACACCAGCCACCCCCAGAACAAAACCCAGGCAAAAGAATCCAATCACCCCCACGAGCTGATTGGCAAGAATCGCCCACCAATACTCCGAGCGGGAAGCACGCCCGTCACATGTCCACCTTGTCCAATAGCGCCGATATACCTCCCAAAAACCAACCTTGACCTGCCGACCGCAAGACGGAACCTTCGCAGCCCTCTGTACACAGAAAGCGTTCTGCTTATACCGGGGTGGAAGTGCAGCCAAATGCGCTTTTTGTGAATGCTTCCCTGTTCGTTCGGCATCACGCTGCATTTGATACAGAAATCTTTCGGCTTCATTCATGTGTTTTCACATCTTCGCTTGAAAGTTCATCTAATAAACCAGAAACCACGCCTTCCTTCTGTTTCGCAGGGGGGCGCTTCTGGTTCTTCTTCTGATTTATCGATGAATCAACGGGATCCTCACCTGATACAGTCATTTTCTCCTCTTCGCCCAAATGAGAAGAAGATTTCATCAGCGTCTTAGAATACATTTCACCATCGTCTTCGGAAGCATATTCCCAATCCGTTTTCATCGGTCCCGCCGTCTTCCACAGACAATGCGCCGCCATCATGCCGCCCAAGACTGCCCAAACCTTCCAGGAGCACAACACCTCCGGCACGCCGCCCCATTCGCCTCGAGCCGCCCAAATCACGCCCCCAGAGCACCTGTCCACGCCACGTGACAAAATGGCGAAAGTACTCCGCGCAGCAACACAGCACCTCCATTGAAGGCGCCGCCTCTTTTCAAATCCTCCATACGCATAAAGCACCGTTTCGTGAATAGCAAACCCTGCGCCCACACACACCCAAAAGTAGTCCCGCCAAAATACCCATAAATCTCCGCCGCCGCGCCGCACGGATCGCCCCAGACAGCAGCAACATCCAGACAGGTTCATCCCCCGCCCGTATAACCGACCGTCTATTCCAACAATCAATCACTCACGCCTCATAGCCCCAATCGCTCCAATGCAGACTGCGCATCCATATGCCCCTGATCCGCCGCCTCTTGGTACCAACGAACCGCCTCGGATTCGTCCTCCTCAACACCGCGGCCAGTCTCATAGTGCCAACCCAGTTCGAACTGCGCATCCGCGTCTCCCTGATCCGCTGCCTTCTGGTACAAGCGTTCCGCCTCGCCCCATTCCAAACAGCGCCGCCGATTCCCGATACGCGTAAGACCACCATCCATTTCATCATTTTCCATGCCACTATCCTCACCATTTCCTGCGCAGTTATTTACACCGGCAACAAAAGCCGCTCGCACGCGGGAAAACCCTATGCACAAATACAATGATACCACCCCCCCCCTGCACGCAACCGATTTTTGAGAGGGAAAAGGGGAATCTGAGTGATTATTGGAAAAAACAAGCTTGAATTGTGCGTAATCGGAACCAGCCTTTGGCGAATGAAACGCTTGATTTATCACACCTACAGTGAGCATGAGGGATAGGATAGAAAAGAAAAGGCTGGAATCGTGGAGTTTGAAGGTTTTTGCGGGATGGATGATTGAGGTGAAAAGGGCGTTATCAATGAAGTTGAGAATCAATTGAGGTTCTTGAGAGCCTATTCTCAAGTGCTTGATCAACTGATACGGGCGGCTTGCAAGGGGATTAGAGAATGATAGGCCGCATCTGCACACGTAGAAAAACAAAGGAACCGACAAAGCCGATGAAGCAAGCCCGGGGGCGGGCAGCGGGTGAAGTCGCCCCGAGTTTACCCCAAAGGCGAGGCGGGTTGAAGGTGGAGGCAAGGCGGAGCGGCATAGCCCCCAGCGCGGAATACCCGGGCGGCGTTTGGATCAAACAACGGTTCCACCCGTAAACACCGTTTTACTGCATCGAAAACCCCTTGACTTCCCTTCCGCGTGTGCTATGATACACCGCGTAAACAAACAAACAATCGTTTGATTGTTTCTATTCATGAGAAGGTTATTATGGGAAGCCCTTGCTGTTGTTCTTGCGGGTGCCAAAAACGTGCTTCAGACACGGAGCCGGATGTATCGCCTAGACGCCTGATGGTGTCGATTGCGCTGTTTGCCCTGGGCGTAATGCTGAAGCTGATGTCTGAGGAGGCGCAGCCTGCGGCTGTAATGGTGTTCATGACCGTCTACCTGCTGACGGGGTGGAGCGTGGTTTGTTACACGTTCCGGAATCTGCTCCGAGGGCGCGTTTTTAATGAACACTTTCTGATGACCGTGGCCACCTTTGGCGCATTTGCACTCGGGGATTGGGCAGAGGGCGCTGGCGTGATGCTCTTCTGGCAAATTGGGGAGGCCTTCCAGGAGCGAGCTGTGGCGCGTTCCAGAAAACTGATCACCGGCCTGATGGCCATCCGCCCGGAGAAGGTTCATCTGGTGCGGGAGGGCGGAACCGAACCAGTGCCTCCCGAGCAGGTAGCCGTGGGGCAGGCCTTTCAGGTTTTCCCGGGAGAACGGGTTCCGCTGGATGGCACGGTGCTTTCCGGAGAATCCACGCTTGACTGTTCAGCTCTAACAGGTGAATCCCTTCCACAGCAGGCGGCAAAGGGTTCTGCCGTGCTAAGCGGAAGCATTAATCTGACCGGGCTTCTGACGCTTCGGGCAGACAAAGTGTTTCATGAATCGGCCGTGGCAAAGATTCTCGCGCTTATGGCGGAAGTGGGGGAACGGAAGGCGCGGGCAGAGGCGTTCATTACCCGGTTTGCCCGCATTTACACCCCGATTGTTACGTTCTGCGCGCTTCTGTTGGCGGTCGTTCCGCCGCTCTTTTCGGGGGCGTGGGGGGCATGGATTTACCGGGCGCTCACCTTTCTGGTGATCTCGTGCCCCTGCGCGCTGGTGATCTCCGTGCCGCTGACGTTTTTTGCAGGGATGGGTGCCGCCTCTCGCCGGGGCATCCTGGTCAAAGGCGGACACGCGCTGGAATCATTGGCCATGCTGCGGACGTTGGTATTTGACAAAACCGGCACGCTGACCAAGGGTATTTTTGAGATTACCCGTGTTATTTCCCCTGCCCTGCCGGAAACGAAGCTTATGGAACTGGCCGCGCATGCCGAGCATGCTTCCACCCATCCGCTGGCGCGGGCAATTCTCCGCCGCTACCCAAACACCCCAGAAATAAACCGGATTCAAGCCATTGAAGAACATGCCGGGATTGGCGTTTCGGCAAAGATTGACGGACACGCTGTGCTCGTGGGGAATCGGCGGCTGATGGAGCAGGCGCAGGTTATACTCCCGGATGCCGAAGCGGAAGCCGGAACCCCCATCTGGATTGCAGTGGATGGCCGCTACGCAGGGCATCTCATTGCGGAAGACACGCTGAAACCGGGCACACCCGAAACGCTTGATCAATTGCGCGCCCTAGGAGTCAAGCACATGGTTCTGCTTTCCGGAGATCGTGCCGCTGCGGCTCAAAAAGTGGCCGATGAACTGCACCTGGATGGCGTTCATGCCCCTCTGCTCCCCGCAGAAAAGGTGGAGCAGACCGAGGCCTTGCTGAAACAGCTTCACTCCGAAGCGCCCGCCGCCACACTGGCCTTTGTAGGCGACGGTATCAACGATGCCCCAGTGCTAGCTTGTGCAGACGTGGGAATTGCCATGGGTGGCGGAGGAAGCGATGCGGCCATTGAGGCAGCAGATGTGGTGCTGATGACGGATGATCCGAAGCAGATTGCCGATGCCATCCGAATTGCTCGAAAGACGCTCCGGATTGCCCAAGAAAACATCGCCTTTGCAATTGGCACCAAGGGGCTCATCTTACTGCTGAGCGTGTGCGGATTTGCTTCGCTGTGGCTGGCCGTCTTCGCCGATGTAGGCGTGGCCTTTCTAGCGATTCTGAACGCACTGCGGGCACTGCGGTAACAACACCTCCAATACCCCTTGGGATAGACCTGTTCCCGCAGAAGCTCCGTTATGTGCGCCTCTCCGCCATCGGGGGCTCAAACGGGCAGCTGAGCGCAAAGAGAGTATCCACCGCCCGGTGAAGCAGCTCCGCCTCTTGCGTTTCGGCAAGCGTATAGTGAATTTCTTTCCCATGCCGGTGGCAGACCACCAAGTGTGCCCGGCGAAGCATCTGCAAGTGATGCGACACGGCGGCCGCACTCATTCCGGACATATCAGAAAGAGTGGAAACACACTCGCAGCAGTGGCACAGCATCCAGAAAATCCGAAGCCGCGTAGGATCGCTCAACATGCTGAACTGATCCGCAATCGCGACAAAATGCTCCAAATCCGGCATCTTTCCGAGGACTACGCGCAAATCTTGCCCTTGACGATGCGAGAGACCATAATGAGGCTTACGTTCACGCATGATTTTCCCCTCCTGCGATGCGCTCTTCCCCGGCCGATACGGCTTCCAACCGCTGCACCAGCTGCCGCAGCAGTGCTTCCGGCGTGGAAGCGCCGGAAGTAATCCCCAAACGCCGCACACCCGTCAACATCGACAGATCCAGCTCGTTCGGCGAAGCAACAAGGGAAACCGGACACCCTGCCCGCTCCGCCACTTCGGCCAACCGCAGCGAATTGGAAGATGTCCGCGACCCCAGCACCACCAGGTGATCGACCGCTTTAGCCAGGCCTCTGACAGCTTCCTGACGCTCCTGCGTGGCATAACAGATACCGTTCCCTTGAGCGGGGAATGTGAGACTGAAGCCGGCCTGTGCAAGCTCCGCGCTCAAGGCCTGCACCATTTCGCGGCTAACCGTGGTCTGACTCAGCACCACCAGATTTATGGAAACCTCTGACGCATGAGAACACTCCAAGGCCTTCCGTAATTGCGCCACGTCTTCCGAGCGCTCAATCACGTGAATATGCGCCGGAGCTTCCCCCACAATGCCTTCCACCTCATCGTGCCCCTTGTGGCCGATCAGTGCAATCACTGCACCCTGCGCCGAAAAGGCTTTCGCCTCCCGATGCACCTTCGTTACAAACGGACACGTGGCATCCACCACCTCCAGCCTGCGGGCTAGAGCTTCTGCGCGGACTTGCGGGCTCACGCCATGCGCGGAAAACAGCACCCGCGCATCAGTCGGAATCTCCTGCAAGCTCTTCACAAACCGAACGCCGCGCGCCTTCAGTCCATTGACCACATGCTCATTGTGGACAATCTCATGGAAACACCACAACGTCTCCCCGGGGTGTTCGGCCAGGATCTGCTCCGCCATCCGAAGCGCACGCGCCACGCCGCTGCACATCCCGTGAGGTTCGGCAATACACAACTCCACTTAACGAACTCCCAGCGTGGCTGATAACTGCTCAAGCAGCAGCGGTAAAAGCTGCTTTTTCCGCGACATGATTCCCTTGCACAGAAAAACATTGTCGTTCCCCAGCTTCGGGAAAGGAATTTTTGCGATAAAACGTGCATCGCCGGCCACCAGAAGCACCGAGTTCAGCGCCGTGATATCCGTAACCATCAAAGCAGCGAAATAGCTCTTCTCCGCCTTGCACCGGCTTTCCAGTGCAGCCAGTAATTCCGGAATTCGACTCTTCAGCTCATCGGAAGTGCCGGTCTCAATCTGCGAAACAGAGAAGGACACACCGTCTTCCGTGTAGTGCTTTGCGTCCATGTCTAGAATCTTTTCGATCGTTAAATCCGTCAGCCGCGCAGCATGGGAGAAGATATCGTGCGCCAAATCCGCCACGTCGAGATTCAATAACCCGGAGAGGTAATCTGCCATGTTGCGATCGACATCCGTTGTGGTAGGCGACTGCAGCGCCAGGGTGTCGGTAATGATAGCCGAGAGCAGAAGCCCGGCGATCGCCGGCGTGAGCGTAGCCTTCTGCTCCTGATAAAGGCAGGCTACCACCGTAGCCGCAGACCCCACCACCCGGTTGATAAAGGTGATCGGCTCATGCGTTGGGAAGTTACCCAGCTTGTGGTGGTCAATGATTTCAATAATATGGAACTGATCCAACCCTTCAACCGCCAGAGAAAGTTCATTATGATCCACCATAATGATATCCACATTCGGCTGCTTATAGAGATCCCGTTCATTGATAACCCCGACCACCTTCCCGTTATCATCTACCACCGGCAGGGAACGGGTGGGTGAAGCCTGAACCGCCGACATGATATCCCGCACCGGATCATTGAGCCCAACGGCCTGAATAGCTTGCGTAGCCATTGCGCTCACCGGCATGGAATAGAGCGTCAGATAAACGGTGCTGGCGATATCATAAGGCGAAATCAGCACGGAGATACCCGCCTCCCGGGCTTTTTCAAACATCTCTTTCGAGAGCGGCGCCCCACCCGTCAACACGATGGCTCGGACCTTATAACGAATACACAAATCCAAAATGGAAGCACGGTTCTCAACCAGCGCAATCGCATTCATTGGCAGTTCCGTTTTCAAGACCTGCTCAAACGCCTCTCGGGTCGATCCGGCAACCAGCAACCGGCTCTTCACCACGGCGTCCCCATTCACCGTCAACAGCGGCTGAGCGCGCAGCGTCTTGATAAGCAAATTAATGCTTGTCGGAATAATCGCCTTCCGGTGCGGGTCGGCCTTATGAACGATATTCTCCGTAAAGGTGTTATGCGAGAGATAGGCACTGTAATGCCCCTGCCCATCCACCACCGGAATGGCCGGCAGCCGATGGCGGTCCATCAACTCTAGGGCATCCCACAGCGCCGTATTCGCCTGAACCGTAATGGGGCTCCCCTCCGGCATGAAATAGGCCACTTTGGGGAGCATGTCCGGAATAAACGTTGGAGCCTCCACACCAAACCGCCGCAGCACATATTCCGTTTGCGGCGTCAACCGCCCAGCACGTGCCGGCATGCAATTCACATATCCCTGCTGCCGCTTCAGTGCCGCATAGGCAATCGCCGAAACAATAGAATCCGTATCCGGGTTCCGATGGCCAATCACAATAATCTTGCGTAACAAATCATTCACGTCTTCATCTCCATCGGGTTCAACGTTTAAACACCGCACCACTCGGTCTGGGCGCTTGCGGCGGCGTAACAAACCGCTCGCCGGCCTTCAGCGGGTGGCCACACAGCCACGCCGCCACCGGCATTGGCTTCCCGCCCTCCGACTGCACAACGGTGAGCCACATCGCCCCATCCCCAGTCCGCACCAACAGCCCATACTTATCTACCCTGAGAATCGTCCCGGGCAGCATCTCCCACTGGGCTTCCGGAACATTACCCGGCACGGCGGCAAGCACCTTCAGCCGCTTCCCCCGTTCCCGAGAACCCTCCGGCATATACGTATAGCACGATGGCCAGGGCGTGTAGGCCTTGAGCTTCCGCAAATTCCGCGCCGTGGAGTCTTCCCACGCCAACACCCCGTCGGACTTCTTAATCTTATATGCCGTAGTCACCTGAGCCGGATCCTGCGGCACGGGTTTTACCTGAAAAAAGGCCCACAACGGAAGCACTTCCACCAGCAGCTCTGCACCAATTGCCGCCAGGCGGTCATGCAGCGTTTCCAGCGTATCATTGTCATAAATCGGCGTCTTACGCGTCATCAGCACCGGTCCGGAATCCATTCCCTCATCCATCAGCATGGCCGATGCGCCGGTCTCACGATCCCCGGCAAGCAGCGCTGCGTGAATCGGCGAAGCCCCCCGATAACGCGGCAAGAGCGATAAGTGGATATTAATACACCCCAGCGTTGGAATATCAAGCAACCGCTTGCTCAAAAACTGTCCATACGCCACCACCACAATCACATCCGGCAACCAAGCGGCAATCTGCGCCAAGCTCTCCACGGTGTTCACCCGTTCCGGCGTCAAGCACGGAATCCCCGCCGCATCCGCAAACGCCTTGCACGCACACGGCGTTAACCGCTTTCCCCGCCCGGCCGGTTTGTCCGGCTGCGTAACACACCCCACCACCTGAAACTGCCCGCGCTCCTGCGCCAACCGCTCCAGCATCACTGCCGAAAGATCCGCCGACCCCATAAACACCACGCGTATCATTGCGACAAAGCTCCCTCTTGCAATCCAAACCGCCGCGTCAAGCGAAGGCATATCTCCGCCACGGCTTCATCCGATTTTATCAGCGGCAAAGCCCCGAAGCGAATAGCCGAACACATCGCCTCATACGCCTGAGCTTCATTCCCAATACCATAATAGTATAGTGCCACCGCCAGCCAAACCCGCCCGGACTGCGGTGCCTTCCGCAACGCCACTGTCAGCAAGCCATACGCCAGCGATTCCTCGGAAAACGTCTGCGCCAGCCCCGAACACGCCACCAGCTCCGCCTCCGTAAACATCGGCCATGCCGCCTTAGGCACCCGCTTCAGCAGCGCCAGCGCCTCCTTCCCGCTCCGCAGCCGCTGCAACGCCACACACCCCGTCATCGCCTCCTGCCCCGTCAAATCCGGAGCCTCCAACACCTGTTTCCAATACGCCCGCGCCAGATCTCCCCGCCCTAGCGTCTCGCACACCTCTGCCAACGCGCACACATCCGCCGTTGTCGCCTGCTTCTCCCGTATACGCACCGTCAGCCGTTGCATCTCGTCATATGCTTCCTGCAGTACGTCCAGCCGCTCTGCCGCCTGAGCTGCGCGCAGATTTTTCGGATCCGCCTGCAAAAACGCCTGTATCGCCTCACGCCCAACAGCAAAGCGAAACGCCGGAAGCAAAATCTCCCGCAGGTAGCGGAACAAAACTTCTGGCGACAACGGATAAAGCACCATCGCCTGCAAAAACGCCTGTTCCGCCGCATGCGCCTGTCCCTTCCGGGCATACACCCCCCCCATCGCCGAACGCAGCTTGGAAAAGCTCTTCTGCGCCGCAAAGTCACGCCGATAAGCCGACCGTTCCACCAGCCGCCGCGTCATCCAGTCCCAAAAGTCCTCATCCCGCACCTGTACGGTCTCCAAATCCGCTCCCGCCCGGTTTAAGCGCATCGCCAGCCCCGCCGGCTCCAAAAACGCATCCATCCAGGCAATCGGATAACTCTCCTCCACATAAAACGCGTGATCCGGATTCCGATCATAAATCAGCCGCGCCAAATCCGCACAAATATCCATCACGGCCGATGCGCCGGTAATCTGCACCCGTCCATTCACCTCACGAATCGTCCCCTGCGTGGTTCGCCGCCCCGTCGCCACCGCATCCGTATAATCCGTAAATGCCTGGCGCACCTCATCGGCAGAAGGCAGCCAAATCCGCTTTCCGTACAAATCCCGCTCCACATTCATATACGTTGGATCTGCCAGCGCATTCTGCGTGAGCACAAACACATCCGGGCGCATCCCCGCTGAGTAAACCATATACGTTGGCACGAACCGCCCCGGATCCGTCCCCCCAAAATAGATCGCGTCTGCCACCATCGGAGGCGGCCAGAACGGATCCGGCAGCGGTTCCTCATCCTCCGAAAGCTCCGCTTCAATCTGCCGCACACCATCGAGCATGTATGCGCCAAACTGCCATCCAAAGTCATGCCCCGTCTGCTCCGCCGCGCCCACAGCCCGCACCAGATCGTTATTCCACAGATTTTCACCCACCGGCACCAGCGGCAGGCACAACGCCCCTGCACATCCCAGCCACAGAACTGGCCGTTTCCCAATTCTGCCCAGCACCGCCAACCCCCAAGCCACCGCATACCCCACCCACAGCGCAAACAACCCATGCGAAGAGATATACTTCACCTTCTGGATAAATCCATCCTGAATACCCCCCGATGGATTCGCCAATGCCACCAGCACAGCCGACATGATCACAAACAGAACACCTATGCACCCCAGCCACAGCAGCCCACGCCTCTGGCGCCGCCGGATCAACTGCCCACACACTGCCGACACTCCCGCCAGCGCCCCCACAATCACCGGAAGCGAAAACTGCATTCGCAAATCCGCCGCATACTCCGCCAACTGCCGAAGATAATGCCACGACCAAATCGCCGAAGGCGAAATCGCCTCGTACTGCCCCCGTGAAATCGCGTGCTTAAACCCTTCCCACGTCCGCGTGTACCCCCAATTCATCGCCGGATTCCGCAAATCTGAAACCAACGGCATATAAACATAAACCGAAAGTCCTGCTGCAAATGCCAGCACGGTTCGCACTACCCACTTCCCCTGCACCAGCAGCCGCCGCGCCAACAGGAGCACCAGTACCCCCCACGCCACCGGCCACCAGAACCATCCCAGCGTTGGATGCGTCAACCCCAGCAGGCACCCCATCTGAAGCAGCAGCAGCCCCGCCAGCTGAACCCCCGTTACTGCACACGCAAACCGCCGCGCACGATGAAACGGCCAACACGCCCACCACAACACGCCCAACCCCACAAGATGAACCGCCCATGCCCGCGCAAACGGGTACACCGTCCCCCGAAAACCCTCCGGTACACGAAGCTCCGGATAAACACGCCATGCAATCGCTCCTAGCGTACACACCAGCCCGGCTAACGCTATCAATGCCCAGCGCCACCGCTTCACAAACCCCGCACACCCCGCCCACAATACCGCGAAGCCCCCCAGCACCGCATAATACCCCGCAGGAATGATCCATCCAGGCAAGTCCGCCGCTTGCACGGCTCCCGGGCGCACAATCACCGGCGCCCCCGCCGTTGAAAACAAATCCGCCGAAGGCAGCGCGCCCAACGCCAACAAATACCCCGTCAGCCCCAGCGGCACCGCCACACACACGAATGAACGCGCCAGCCGCCACCGACGCACACACACCAGCCCCCCCAGCGGCAGCGCCGCCAACAGCAACACTTGGTAATTCGTCAGCCCCAGTCCAAATACCAGCCCCAGCCAGACCAATGTTGAAGGCCGCCCAACCGCCAGCCAGCGATAAGCCAAAAGCAAGGTCAAAGCTAGGAAAAGCGCCCCCAGCGCATACACCTCAACAATCACCGACTGCGACCATAATCCTGGCGTAAACGCCAGCATCAGCCCCCCCGAAGCCCCTGCCACCGCACAAGTAAATCCATGCCACGCCCCATCCGCGTGCAGCAAATCCCGCGCCGACCGAGCAATCAGCAACGCCGTTACCCCGCACGCCAACGCCCCCATCACCGCCGAACCCAACGCCACCGCCCAAGCCGCATTCGGGAAACCCTGCCACCCAACCCAACTAAAACAGCGGCAAAAGACCCACGACAGCACCGTCCAGAGCGGATATCCCGGCGGATGCGGCACCCCTAAAACATCCGCCGCCGTAGCCAGTTCCCCCGCATCCTCAAGCCCGATCGAAGGCCCCAGCGAGCACACATACGCGGCCAAAACCACCCCGCTGACTGCCCAAAACGTCAGCCAGTCCGCGCGATTCAACCAAGACTTTTCTCGTCCATTCACAACTTGCTCATTATACCATAAATCACGAGACTCCGCCCACATGCGGCTCCACCCTTTTCGCTACTGTATCCGTCTCCACCTGAATGGTTCATCCGCGCCGCCGCCACTGCCCTGCCGTACCACCCAAACCCTTCCGCCCGGGACCGAACTGAACCCGCCCCGAGAACACACCTAAACCGGGGCGGGTTCGGAACAAAGCCGGGGCGGGTTCATGTACACCCCGGCACGGATATAGGCGTGCCCTCCGCACAACAAACTGCCTGTGCATTGATCCTTTAAACTTGTCTTATGCTTGTCTTATGTATCTTGACCTATGGTTCTTTCCAACCAATCATCCCCAACCGATACGGCGAGTGATTGACATCCCGCGTTCACCCCTCATCTCTCATCCTCTAGTACACCGGTGACGTTTCTCTCCCAAATCTGCGTTCTGTTCCACCTCTCCCACGTCAACCCCCTCCCTTTCCGGGAAATTCATTAGAATCCCGCCCCACTCCGTTCGATATTCCGGATTCTCAAATTCTATTCATGTTCTAAGCTTGACCTTGCACGAACCATGGGGTATCATACATACCAATCGGAGTTCCGGGCTTTGAGCCCGCCAAGATACAGCAAACAAGGAGTCTTACATGAGTTTGTTTTCGACCCGACGCGGGTTTTTGAAGGTTTCCGGAATGACCGGCGCCGCCGCCATGATGGGCAGCGCGGGGTGTTCCATTCTGCCCAAGCGCAAACATGCGCACGTTGGTGATCTGGCCTGCGCCCCGTTGGAAGAAGTGCGTGTGGGCGTCATTGGTCTGGGCATGCGCGGGCCGGGCGCAGTCTACCGCCTCGCCGCCATTCCGGGCGTCCGCGTGGTGGCGCTCTCCGATCTGTACAAGGCGCGGGTGGACGGCCCGACCGGCTGGCTGACGAAGCGCGGGTTTAAAGCACCCACCGGCTATTACGGCGGCACGGACGAGTGGAAAAAACTGGTTGAAAACCCCGAAGTTAACCTCGTCTATGTAACCAGCCCCTGGCAGATGCACTTGGACATGGTACTCTACGCCATGGAGTGCGGTAAGCATGTGGCCTGCGAAGTCCCGATGATCTTCACCGTAGAAGACTCCTGGAAGATCATTGAAAAGGCTGAAGAAAAGCGTGTTCACTGCATGCTGCTCGAGAATTGCTGCTACGGTGAAAGCGAGATGCTCGCGCTCAACCTCGTGCGCAACAACATCCTCGGAACGCTCGTTCACGGTGAAGGCGCCTATATTCACGACCTGCGCGCATGGAATTTCCGTGAGAACTCCTATGAAGGCTTCTGGCGCCTGAAATGGAACGCTCAGCACACCGGCAACCCTTACGCCACCCACGGCCTCGGACCCATCTGCCAGTATATGAGCGTTGGCCGCGGCGACCAGATGCGCGTGCTCACGTCCATGAACTCCGGCAGTTTCGGATTCCCGGAATACGTGGCGCATCACAAAGCCGAAATTGAAGCTTTGGCCGCCAAATCCAAGGGTAGCAAATATGGCATGAGTGACGCCGATGCGCTCAAAGGGCCGTGGAACCAGGGCGATATGTCCAACACCATCATCAAGACGGTAAAGGGACGCACCATCCTCGTCCAGCACGACACCACCAGCCCACGCCCTTACACCCGCCTCAACCTCATCAGCGGCACCAAGGGTATCCTCAAGGATTATCCCCTCCAGATCGCCCTTGACCCGAACTACTCTGCGCCCCATCTCGGCTGGGCAAACAAGGCGCAGATGAACGAAATCATCGCCAAATACCGTCACCCGCTCTGGCGTGAATCCGGCGAAATTGCCAAAAAGGCCGGCGGGCATGGCGGTATGGACTTCCTTATGGATCTGCGCCTCTGCTACTGCCTGCAGAACGGTCTTCCGCTTGACATCAACGTCTACGAATCCTGCCAGTGGTCCGTCATCGCCGGACTCTCCGAAGAATCGGCCAAGCAGGACGGTGCCCCCGTCGAAGTCCCCGACTTCACCCGTGGCGCCTGGGAAACGCTCAAGCCGCTGGGCATCGAGAGCGTGAACCTGAATATCGACAAAAAGAATGTGGGCGGCGGCAAGCAGCTCAGCGTCTAATCCCTATTCCCTTTTACAGACCCATAAGAGGAGTTTCCCATGGCTTGTGAATGCAGCACCCTCAAGTTCGTTCCCCCGTTTGACCCCGGCTTTAAGCCGGCCTTCCTCAAACTTCGTAAAATCCGCGAGGCGGCGAAAGCCGATCCGGAACACGGCACCGTGGTTATCGCTATCGAACGCGATAACGGCGCCGTTAACCGGTATGAACTGCCCTACCCCAAGAAGGCTGAAACCTGTGAAGGTTTTGCCAAATTTGTAGAGCGCATCGTCAAGTTCATGCTTTGGTCCGCCGGCGGCTACAAAGTGATGATTGACGCCCCCGCCGCCGTGGTCGAAAAGATCAAAACCGACTATACCGAGACCGGTGCGCGCGCATTCGACTGGGGTTTCTTCAAGACCGTTTACGGCCGCCCCATTGAAGTCGTGGCTATGCCGGCAGCGCAGATCCCGCAAGGACACGATCTCTCCATTTCCCTGGGCGGAAACATGAACGGCAACCGCATCGGATTTGACCTGGGCGGCTCCGACTTCAAGCTCACGGCTATGGTTAATGGAGAAAGCGTCTGGCAAAAGGAAGTCCCCTGGGATCCGTACAACGCCACCGATGCCTCCTACCACTACGACCATATCAAGGCCGGATTTGAAGAGGCTATCTCGCACCTTCCCGGAGGCAAAGTCGATGCCATCGGCGGCTCCTCCGCCGGCGTTATTGTGGATAATGAGCTCCGCCATGCTGGCCTTATCAAAGGCATCAAAGACCCCGCACAATACCGCCAGGCACAGCTTCTCTTCAAGCGCCTTAAAGCCGATTACGGCGTGCCGATGGAAGTAGCTAACGATGGCGATGTCTCCGCGCTCGTCGGGCGTCTCGCTCTCGGTAAGAAGGGTATCATCGGATTGGCCATGGGCACTTCTGAAGCCGTGGGCTATATTGACAACTCCGAAAAAGGCGTTCTCACTGGGCGGATATCCGAGTTGGCCTTTGCACCCGTGGATCTCAACCCCGAAGCCGCTGTAGACCCCTGGTCGGGTGATTCCGGCGTTGGCGCACTGTATTTCTCCCAACAGGCGGTGAACAAACTTGGCCTCGCGGCCGGTTTCCCCTTCAAGGAAGAGACGCTTCCCCTGCGCCTTAAGGAAGTCCAGAAGGCCATGGAGGCCGATGATCCTACCGCCGTGAAGATCTATGAGGCCATCGGCATTTACCTTGGCTACACACTGCCATGGTATGCCGAATTCTATGACTACACCTCGCTTATGCTGTTGGGGCGCGTCTCTTCCGGAAAGGGCGGCGATCTCATTCTCGCAACCGCCAAGAAAGTGCTCAGCGAAGAATTCCCCGAATACAGCATCGACATCTTCATGCCCGATGAGCAGGTGCGCCGGCTGGGACAATCCGCCGCAGCCGCCTCACTCCCCGAGTGCTGAAGCATGTAATCTGCGCCTCTGGAGGCTTCGGCTTCTGGAGGCGATTGTTTTTACAGTTCATAACTCTCATAAAGGTCATCCACGATGTTTCATAACCTTCTTGCCTCTGAGGCATTGGCGAATGTAACCACGCTCGATTACGTGATCATCATCGCCTTCCTGGTCGCCGTTATTGCGATCGGCTCGCTCCCCGGCATCATTGCCAAAATCAAGAATAAAGGCACTGGCACCGCCGACTTCTTCCTCGGCGGCCGTTCCATGCCTTGGTGGCTGCTAGGTGTCTCAATGGTGGCCTGTACCTTCTCGTGCGACACGCCCAACCTGGTTACCGGCATGGTGCGCAACAATGGCGTCTCCAACAACTGGGGCTGGTGGGTCTTCCTGCTCACGGGTATGTTGACCGTCTTTGTCTATGCCAAGCTTTGGCGCCGTTCAGAGCTGGCGACCGACCTCGGTTTCTACGAAATCCGTTACTCCGGCAAACCGGCGGCTATTTTGCGCGGATTCCGTTCACTCTACTTGGGCGTTTTCTTCAACGTCCTCATCATGGCCACGGTTTCGCTTGCGGCCATCAAGATCGGCGGCACGATGTTTAACCTTTCGCCCGTCTGGTCGCTGGTTGTAGCTTCGGTAGGCGTAGCCATTTATGCCACACTCGGCGGCCTCACAGGCTCCATCTGGGCTGACTTCTTCCAGTATGCGATCGCCATGGTAGGCGCCTTCTTTGCTGCATTCTATGCGGTGCAAAGTGAGAGCGTCGGCAATATTTCGGATATGGGCGCGTTGCTGAATGATACGTTCGTTCGGGCCAAGCTGGCCTTTTTCCCGGCCGTCAATTCCGCTGCTGCCGGCGCACCGGCAGATTATTCCGGTTTTATCATGCTGATTGTGCTCCCCGTAGCCGTTCAGTGGTGGGCCTGCTGGTATCCGGGTGCTGAACCCGGCGGCGGCGGTTACATCGCCCAGCGCATGCTCTCCGCCAAGGACGAAAAAAATGCCATTGGCGCCACGCTTCTTTTCAACTTCCTTCACTATGCTGTTCGCCCCTGGCCGTGGATTGTGGTGGCGCTGGTCTCACTCACCCAGTTCCCAATGGATGCTCAACGCCGCGCGAAGATTGAATATACCGAGGCGAAGACACCGGTCGTACTCGCCGTGCGAGCTGCCGCACTGGATGGCATCATCACCCCTCAGGAAATCGGAGCTATTGAGCAGCAGTTCGGCAAGACAGCCGCCGATAAGGCGATCGCTCAGGCGCGTGCCGCACGTTATCCTTCCCAGGAAGCAGCAGAGGTTTATCTGAAAGGATTACCGCAGGCCGCTAAGGATGCCTTTGAAAAGCAGATGACCACCCCGGCCATTGCGGAGAAGGTCAACGATGCGCTTGCTCTTCGTGCCCAGCCAGCAGCGGAGCTCATTCCCGTTGTTAACTATGAACGCAACCGGCTGGCAGCTGGTCAGCTCGTAGGGATGCGCACCCAGATCACCGATCTGGATCGCAAGTTCCTCCAGCAAGACGCCGCCTATCCGGCCATGATCGCCAAGATGCCAAAGGGCTGGCTTGGCTTGATTGTCGCCTCGCTCATCGCGGCCTACATGTCCACCATTGCCACACACCTTAACTGGGGTTCTTCCTACTTTGTGCAGGACTTCTGGATGCGCTTTGTGAATAAGAACACCAAGCCGGAGACGGCCGTGCTCATCGGGCGGCTCTGCATGTTGGCGCTCCTCGTTGTCTCCGCTCTGGTAGCGCTCTGCATGGAAAGCGCCACAGCCTCCTTCAATCTGCTCCTGCAAGTAGGCGCCGGCACCGGCCTGCTCTACATTTTGCGGTGGTTCTGGTGGCGTATCAACGCATGGTCGGAAATCTCTGCCATGGTTATCTGCTGCCTTTGTGTAGTGGTCTTTAAGGTCTTCGGCGGAGAAGGCTCGCCTATCTATGCCTTCTTCAACTCGGATGGCATGCGGCAGATTATGGACTACAGCACATGGCAGCTCATCACCGGCATCATCATTACCTCTATTGGTTGGATTACGGTTACCTTCCTCACCAAACCAGAGCCGGACGAAGTGCTGATCTCCTTCTGTAAAAAGATTCGTGCCGGCGGCCCGGGCTGGAAGCGTTTCGAAGGCAAACTCGGCGGCATCTCCGCGACGGCATGGGATATGCCCCTCTGCATTCTCTGCATGGTGCTCGGATGTGTGGCGGTCTGGACAGCGCTCTTCGGCGTGGGTGCGTTGGTATATGCTGAAGCCGCACCGATGTTCGGCTGCCTCTCCAACACCACGGCAGGTATTATCCTGCTGGTTGTTTCGGTGATCTCCACTGTTCAGCTCATGCGGTTGGTCAGCAAGGTCAAACTCAGCTAACGACGTTTCTCTGAGACCTCGTTGTTTCACCGGCGTCCGATTCGGACGCCGGTTTTATTTTCGATTTTCTAACCTTCACAGAACGCCGATCCAACAATATGTTTATTTTCTCTATCGCACCCCAGCGACTCCCACCTTACACGTTTGCCCAATTCGCCTCCAAATCGTCAACCCTTCACCTGGTATTCCAGGCATCCGTACCGCACAGAGCTCTTTTACAAAAAAGCAGGTTCGAGGAAGCCCTCGAACCTGCCACGTATCAACCTCAGGAGAGAATGAAGTAAAAATACGCTTTACAATTCATCAATCTAACGCTGCTTGAAGCGTTTTTGCCCATGCGGAAAGTCGTTTCCCCGTCAGCTCAGGCTCATTCGTTTCATCCAAGGGAAGGCCGACAAAGGAGCCATCCCGCAATGCGAACGAGCCTGTTTTCGGATACCCCTCTGCCGAAACCTGCCCAACAAGTGTAGCGCCACGCTCCACCGCCTTATCTGCCAGAATCCCAATCGCGTTCACGAACGTATCCGAGAAACCGCAGCTATCCCCAGTCCCGAAAACTGCCGCCTTACATCCATGTAGATTCAGGCCATCCAACATGGTAATTCCCGTAAACCAATCGTCCTGTAATTCGCCGTAACCCCAAGTCGAACTTCCCAAAATCAGGAGATCCGCCTGAAAGTCTTCCGGCACGGCCTGAGCCACAGAGACCGCCGGCGCATCAAGCAAACCAGCAAGTTGTATGGCCGCTGCTGCTGTGGCTCCCGTGGTGCTCCCATAAACAATCTTAACCGTTTTCATACCGTACTCCTCGTTTGGCTTCCTGTGAATGTTTCTATTCAAAATCGCGCGTAAAGTAATTAGATGCCTGTTTACCTCTATGGCTTCTCTTCTTTTACTTCACATACACCCGAAACACGTTGCACCTCGCCCAAGACGTTTCTCGCCCTGAAGTCAGAGCGAATCCGCCCTGGCGTTTCCCCGGACGCAGGGCGATGTTGAAGACAAACCGCATCGTGTCTGAAGCGTTCTTCACCTATACATGTTCCAGGCCTCTTGCCTGCACACACACGATATTCCTTCCAACCGGCTCCACGCGAAAGGGCAGCAATATGTAAAAAGCGCTCCGAAACCGGGTGATACCGTTGACAAATATCCACAGCCTGCAATTCCAATGCCCGATAGTGAGCCATCCGCTGCCGCGACCGCCGAGCATTGCCGAAGATTCGCCACCGATCTCCAGGTGCGGCAGGGTGCGCCTTCGCCGATAACAGGAAGCCCTCCACATCTGCCGGAGGATATCCAATAAACACCCCCACCTCATGTGCCATGTCCCGCTGCCAACGCATCTGCAATTCATCCAACGCGCGAATCACCGAACAACCCGAAGGATAACCCGCCCGTTTCAATATCCGGCGAACCCCACGCCCGGCCAACTGAGCTTCCAAACATGCCGGATGATAAAAGAGAACCAAGGCTCCGGTTGTCTCGCGCCTTAAAACCCGATACGGCAACCCCAGTCTGGAAAGAACAGGCTTCAGCGGAGAATAAATCGTCTCTCCTGAAGACCCTGATAGCCAACATGGCACGCGAAGTAATTCGCCAGGTTTTTCTCCGCACCGAACAGCAGCCGTTTTAATGATTAGATACAACAAAATATCCTGCCGGTGCCGACTGCAAATTTCACTCCATGCTTCTTCCAGCATTAACGATATCCTTTATACGCATTCCATTCCAAGCCCACTTCGTTCTCTGTGGAATCCGCCGCGCTTGACAGATGCCGCGAGCACGTTACACCAAGGGGTCAAAACAACGAGGACTATAGCAGGCATCCACCCGTTTTGCAAGCTACTTTATTAGCCTAGTATAATTTTATAGGCAATGAAAATCCTATGATTTCTTCTTTTTATCTTTCATACAAGAGGTTATACTCTACACGGCAAATTAAATTAGACTAATATTCTACTTCGTTTTGTACTACCTCAATGCGTGTACACAAACCATTTCGCGTATACGCATCGCTCCCTTCTCCTCGCGCATTAAATAATTTGGATATAGTCATCCCCCTTGACCGAATGATTCCGTTCCATATATCATTCCGAAAATCTGTTACGGCACGAGATAACGGGATAACAGGATAATGGTAGTCATTGCCCTACTCTGCCTCTCACCCGCAAAACATGCGCTCGGCAACATACGGTTATGCCAACAAATCTTCAATCTCTGCGATGGTGAGCGTGGAGAGGAACGAAGCGTCCGAAACATTGATTGTAGCCTGAATCAACGACTGTTTCTTCTTCTGGAGTTGCAGTACTTTTTCTTCAATCGTATCCTGTGCAATCAGTTTGATCACCTGAACGGTTTTTTTCTGACCAATGCGATGCGCACGATCCGTTGCCTGTTCCTCTGCCGCCGGGTTCCACCAGGGGTCGAAATGAACAACCATATCCGCCCCGGTGAGGTTCAGCCCGGTTCCCCCGGCCTTGAGCGAAATCAGAAACAGGGGAATTTCCGGAGATCGATTAAACCGGGCGCACTCCTCCAGCCGCGCATGGGTGGCACCATCCAGATAACAGTAAGGGATTTGTTCCTCTTCCAAACGCTGCGCGATCAAACGCAGCATGGAGGTAAATTGAGAGAAGACAAGCATCCGATGCCCCCCTGAACGTGCTTCCGACAGGCAATCCATCAATGCGTCCAGTTTGGCAGAAGGTGCCTCTCCTGGCTTCAGAGAACGTTGTTTCAGCAGGCGTAGATCGCAGCAGATTTGCCGTAGGCGCATCAACTGCGCCAACATCTCAAACTTGGAGCGTTCACCTTTCTCGCGCGCCAACCCCCGAATACTGGCACGAACTTCCGCATGTATGGGCTCATACACAGCGCGTTGAGCAGGCGTTAGTTCGCAATACATCACCGAACGAATCTTATCCGGCAAATCTTTGGCAACATCCTTTTTCTGGCGGCGCAGAAGGAAAGGATGCAGTTTGTCGCGCAGCCGCTCCTGTGCGCGTTCAGCCACGGCACCTCCCTGCGCCACAGGGTCCTCATAGGCCACCTGAAACTCCGAATAGGAGCCCAGATAGTGCGGCATGAGAAAGTCCATGATACTCCACAAATCTGCTACGCTGTTTTCTATCGGCGTGCCGGAAAGCACCAGACGCGTATCTGCCTGCAGTTGTTTCACGGCCAGAGCATTTTGCGTGCGCTGGTTCTTGATGGCCTGCGCCTCGTCAAGAATCACCGCGGCATACCGAGCCTGTGCATGAAAAGCGATATCGCGCCGAATCAGCGCATAGCTGGTGATTACCAGATCACAGTCTGGAACCTGTGCGAATGCGGCTGCGCGATGTGTCCCGGAAAGCGTAAGGCAGCGTAAACCCGGCACAAACTTCTCCGCTTCCCGCCGCCAATTTTCGACCAGTGAAGTGGGACAAACAATCAATGACGGCAACCCCCGTGCGGTCTCCCGGCTGCGCGGCAAATGCAACCACGTCAGCGTTTGAAGCGTTTTCCCCAGCCCCATCTCATCTGCCAGAATACCGCAGAAACCGCATTCTTCCAGAAAACGAAGCCAATAAACACCCGCTTTTTGATAAGGGCGGAGAATCGTTTCCAGCGAGCCCAAAGGCACCGGCTCCGGAGCCCGGCGGCGGTTCTGCGCCGCTGCACGCGCCTTCCAATCCGGCTCGGCCTCAAACGACACACCGCTCAACCGTTCCAACGCCGCCTGCACGAATGGCGCATGGATGGCCGCCACCTGCCCGGCACCTGCGGCTCCCGGGCGTTTTGCATGACACGATTGCAGTGTTTCCCGCAGCGTGCGCACGGCGCCGATATCCAATAACAACGGGCCGTCCTTATGTTCAATATAGGCATTGCCGTAAGCCAATGCCTGCTCCACCTCTGCAGGCGAAGCGTGCAGTGAACCATCTGTAGAGACGTAAGTTACTGAAACATCAAACGTCTTTTTATCCGCAGACGACCGAATAGACACACGAGGAACCAACATCTTGGCAGAAGCCTGAAGAGTCTCCACCGGACCGGAGAGCGCCACTTCCCACCCATCCCGATGCAATGCAGGCACGTAAGTGCCCAGAAGGTTTAAGACAGCCCTTGAACCGACAATTGCCCCCAGATCATCCCCGTGGCTTCCACAGAACCCCATTTGCCGTACACGATCCATTGCCGTCTGTTCAGCTTCCAAGTTCCGCCCGTAGGCATGATAAAAGTCTTCCGGATCCGGCTCGGAGATCTCCTGCGGCACACCCGCCGTCACCCAAACTGCCCCATACCCTACCCGCAGTTTGGCAGCCACCGAAACTTCCGAACCCGTGAGTTCCAGACGAAAGCGCGGCGTTCCCGGCGTATAAGAGAACATATCCGGCGTTACGCTTGCCGAATCCACCGGCAGCTGCGCGGTGAGCATCGGCCATTCCGCGTGAAAGAAGTCTGCCACCCGTTCCCGCGGAATCCGTTCCTCCTGCCGGTAAAGCGAATGAAACGGAGTGGGAAGCGTCCGCGCCAACGGTGCAGCGCCCGTTTGAGTGAACCAGAACCCCTGATGCCCAGCGACCAAACATTGCCCCTGTGGCGGCGTTAAAAGTTTTAAGGCCAATACGGACTCTTCCGGCCTGGCTTCCAACATCAATGACGTGTCTACCGCCGTCTCCGCCACCGCAAGCCGCTGTTTATTCGCAGCGAAGCCGATCCAGCAACGCATCCCGCACCGAAGCACCGAAAGGAAGTCCGCCGCCGGCAACGTCAGCAAATCCATAAAAGGCCCGCCAGCGAGATCTTCAAGCACGCTCATCACCACTTCATCGCCAGGCGGAAACGTGTATTTCACCGGCGGCAGCTCCTGCGGTTTAAATGGCTTCTCATCGACAAAAATCCGCACAGCCACCCGTACCGCGCCCTGAGCGAACTGTCCGGGCACATCCGAAGGCAGAAACACCCGAATCCGAGCTGGGGCTCCACCCGCACCGCGGGCAATCATTCCTTTAGCCCCGGCCAGCCGCGCTGCATGCGCACGCTCTTCGGCATAATAGCGGCGATGTTCCGCGCTGCCAAACTGATGCATCACCCCCAATGCCACCGCAATGATGTGCTCGCACAGCAACCCCTGATCCCGCGAAACAAAGCACGGGCACTTTCCTTCCACTAACCCATTTTCCAACATCCGAAACGTAGCCAGCAAAGCCCCGCCGCCGCTGGCAACCAGCCCCTGCCCAACCGGGTAATGAAATCCCACACGGGAAACCGCACCCCGTTTTACCAACCCCTCGGCGCGCGCCATCAGCGAGGGACCCGCCCATTTTTCAATCTCCAACCGTGTGGGCGCACGTTCAGCCGCAAATACTGTCGGTTCCTGCTCTTCTCCCCCCGATTGTTTCACCCATTGCAACGCCACCGCCACCGCATGACAGCATACCTTTCCGCTGCGTGCCACCGAACAGGGGCATTGCACCCTCGGCGCGCCTGCCCCCACCAACAGCCGCACCACAAACCGCGAGGCACCCAACTTCAAAGACCCGGCCAGAAGATTTTCCCGCGCCTGAACGCCCTGCACCGCCCCGGAAGAAAAGAGTTTCTGCCCCGCCTCCAGGATATCTGAAGCCGCCCATCCAAAAACCTGCTGCCGAGTCAGTGTCATAACCGCGAAGTGTAACAAATCGCCGCCACTCCATGCCACCCGCCACTGGAGAGGGAGAGAAACTCTCCTGTGCCGCCCGGCGCATCCAAACCCGGAGAGGCTTTCCTCACGCCCGGAACAACCTGATAAAAATGACCTACACTCCAGCCTCCGCCAGACCTGCAGGCAGCTTACAAAACGCTTGCCGCATTCCATATTACACAGAGAATGGTACCTCGCTTTAAGAATAACACGTTAATCGAATAAGCTATGCTATACTGTTTTATTCAGAAGTAAAAAGGAGACCGCATCATGGAATACCGTTCAACTCGAGGTTTGGCGCCCGCCGTGAACAGTACTGAAGCGCTGTTGACAGGAATTGCGCCGGATGGCGGCCTGTACGTACCGGCAGGGAAACTGGAGCCCTTGGCGCCCGGCGCCACCTTTCGGGCAACCATGGAAGCCCTGCTGGCGCGGTTTTTCGATGATATTCCTGAGAACGTTCGAACTGATGCCGTTTCCCAGGCGTTAGCACGATTCCGATCGGCGGAAATCACCCCGCTGACCTCTTTCGGCGGCACCTCGTTTCTGGAGTTATTCCACGGCCCTACCTATGCGTTCAAGGACGTGGCGCTCACGCTCCTGCCGCACTTAATGCACTACGCCGCCAAACAGGCCGGCATTCGAAACGTCTGTGTACTCACGGCTACGAGCGGCGATACTGGAAGCGCAGCCATGCAGGGTTTCGCCAACATTCCCGGCACGCGCGTGCTTGTCTTCTATCCGCAAACCGGCACCTCTGAAATTCAGAGGCGGCAAATGGTCTGTTGCCCCGGAGAAAATGTGGCGGCGTGTGCTATTGAGGGCAATTTTGATGACGCACAGGCTGCAGTGAAAGCCGCCTTTGCCAATACCGACCTCGCAGCACAGGCCAGGTCGGCCGGGTGCCTGCTTTCCTCGGCCAACAGCATCAATATCGGCCGCCTCTTCCCGCAGGTTTGTTACTATCTGGATTGTGCCCGAAAGCTAGCCTGCCCCTTTGACGTGGTGGTGCCAACCGGCAACTTCGGGAACCTGCTGGCCGCGTGGTACGCCCGGCAGCTCGGAGCACCCATTGAACGCCTGACTGCCGCTTCCAACCAAAACCGCGTAGTATGCGACTTCGTCCGTACCGGTCTCTATGATGCCCGCCGCCCCTTCCATGTCACCAACACCCCCTCCATGGATATTCTCGTTTCCTCCAACGTGGAACGGCTGCTCTGGGCGCTCACCGAAGGAAATGCCATCGAAGTACGCACCTGGGAGGCTCAGTTGAAAGCTGAAGGTTCTTTCCGAATTTCGCCGCCCGCCTTTCATCGGCTCAAAACCCATTTTACAGCCGGATGGGCCACTCCGGAAGAAACCGAATCCGCGATTCTCGACATCTGGGAACGCCACGCCTATTTGGCCGATCCGCACACAGCCATCGGCTGGAAGGTTCTGCATGAGCTCCCCGCTACCGGCCGCCCCACCGTCATCGCCGCCACTGCTTCGCCCTGGAAGTTCCCGATAACCATGCTTCGAGCTCTTACCGGGAAATCCCTCTCCGACGAATTCGCGGCTGCCGAAGCGCTATCTGCCTATACTGGACGCCCCCCGGCTCTAACCGATTTGAAGACAGCTCCCTGTCGGTTTACGGATGTTACGGCTCGTGAAACCGTTCCAGAAACCATTCGCCGCACCTTTGGGTTTTAGCGTCTCCGACTCTTGCGCCACGTCTTCGCCGCAGAGCTCTCTATTACCCTCCCATGCTACTGCACCTGAACCGTACTGAAGACTCCCTGACCCTACAAGGCGTAGACTTTGGCCGTAACATGCCAGATGACACGCTGCGGCGAGCCATCGCGTTTCTTTTCGTTGGCTGGAAGGAGCCGGTGCTCGAAGGGCGCGGGGTTCTGCACACACTGCAAGGTATCGCCCATGGGCTCTCTTCCCCTACCGTTACTTATGCTGATGAGCTCCTGGAAGCCGCAGAGCTCTTTCCATTTCTAGTGCGTGTGATCGCCGCCGGACGTGTAGCACCACGCCTTATTAATGGTCGAGCCTGTTGGCGAGCCACGATTCTTCCAGAAGGTAAAAATGCCGAGCTCTTTCAGGCTCTGACCGACACCTGGATGCGTACATGTGCCTCTACCACACTCTCCCGTGCGCAAGCGGCAAAAGGTACCTTTCACACCGCCGAGGATGCCTGGCTCGCCGCTTTGCGTGCCCCTCAAAGCCGCCTTGCCCTCACAGACAAAACCCTCGCCGACAGGTTGGACAACTGGGTGGCACCGCTCTACGAGGGGGGGCGAGCCGCCTTGACTTTTCGTCCAAAACGCCTCGAAGACGGCTGGCACATTGACTTCCGTGAAACGATTGGACTGGAGCCCGGAAGGTGGAGGCTCCTCGGTCAGGCACTTGCCGTAGCGCCAAGTCTCACCCTGCCCCAACCGTGGAGCGACGACCGTTTTCTCCAATTCCTGAAAGAAGCCGTCCCAACGCTCCGTGCAGCAGCTTTTACCGTTATCCTTCCACCAGCATTGGAAGAAACCGTCCCCCGCATCACCGAAACAGCCGTGGCGGTGGAAGGTCAAACCGTAAAACTTGTACGAACGGTTCGACTCGGCGATATTGAGCTCTCCGAAGCTGAAGCGCAGGCGCTTCTCGATGCCGGTAAATCGATCGTCTTTCTCCAAGATGCCTGGCGGTGCGTTGACTTGGCGGCACTTCAGCGAGCATTGGAGGCGCTTGGCCCCGCCGTGCTGCCCAAACACGCCGCGCTGCCCTTGCTTATGGCCGATGCGCTGCGTATCGCGCCCGATGCGCAGGACGTGCAGAACTTCCTGCGCGAAATGACGACCCCCCCAGCGGGAGAGCTACCTCTGCGCCAAATCCTCCGCCCCTATCAGGCGCAAGGCGTTTGTTGGCTCATGCAGGCCGCCACCCATGGGCTAGGCGTTTGTCTGGCCGATGACATGGGTCTGGGCAAAACATTGCAAACCATTGCCCTTCTTCTTTCCCGCCCCGGCCCCACACTCATCGTTGCCCCCCTCACTGTTTTACCCGTCTGGGAGCGAGAACTCGGCCGCTGGGCACCCGGCCTGCGCCTGTTACGGCATGAAGGCTCTGCCCGAGTTCTCCACGAGGGATTTTCCAAACTAGCCCAGGCCTCCGACATTACACTCACAGCCTATGGTTATCTCTGGCGCGATTATACCTCCCTTCGGCGTGTCCATTGGGCTAATCTGGTACTGGATGAAGCCCAGGCCATTAAAAACCCCGCCACCCGGCAAGCCCAAGCCGCTCGTTCCCTGCAAGCCAACTTCCGCCTCGCCCTCACCGGTACGCCCATTGAAAACCGCCTGGACGATCTGTGGAGCCTGTTGGACTTTCTCAACCCCGGACTCTTCGGTTTACGCCGTGCGTTTCTTGAACGTTACGCTGAGCCCGAACGCCTCCGCCACGCCGTTTCGCACTTTATTCTCCGCCGCCTTAAAAGCGACCCTGCCATTCTCTCCGAACTACCGCCCAAAATTCTGCAAGAACACTACGCCCCGCTCACACCCGCTCAAAGTGCCGCCTACGATCTGGCATTGGCCGACTACACCCGCGATGTTCACACGTACGAAAACGGCGAACGCACCGGAGCCGTTCTCGCGCTGCTCACCCGCCTCAAACAGATTTGTGATGGGCTTCTGCCGGAAGAGACGCCTGCTGCAGACATGATCGAGCATTCCGGTAAACTTTTAGTCCTTCTTCCTCTGCTTGATGAAATTCTTTCACGCGGTGAAAGCGTTCTCCTCTTCACCCAATTCGTCCGCCTAGGCGAATGGCTCCAAAGCCTGCTCTCCGAACGGCTTGGAAAACCAATCCCCTTTCTTCATGGTGGGCTCTCTCCCCAGCAGCGACGAGCTCAAATCGACACCTTCAATCAGGATGCCTCACCGCTGCCGTTCATTCTCTCCCTGCGGGCTGGCGCCTTCGGCCTCACCCTTACCAAAGCCAACCACGTCATCCACCTTGACCGCTGGTGGAACCCTGCCATTGAAAACCAGGCTACCGACCGTGCACACCGAATTGGCCAACATCGAACGGTCATTGTTCATCATCTTATTTGCCGCGGCACCCTTGAAGACGCCATCGACCGTATGTTGCGTGATAAACGTGCATTAGCTGACCAGATCGTTGCCCCCACTCCGGCCGCCCTGCTCGCTCGCCTTCCTTCCGACACGCTGCTCGGCCTTTTGCGCCGGACACCGCAAACCTGATCTCTATGTAACTTCATGTCGCCAGAAGCTTCGCGTTTCATTTTACCCCTATGGGATGTTACGCTCAATACCGAACAAAATTTAGGCTAGGCGGCGGGGCGGGTTCCCCACGAACCCGGGGTAGAATCAGAGCAAGGTCGGAGCAGGGGCTTTCAAAGCCTGCCAACGTGCCGAAAAGGCAGTATCATACCTGCGACGCCCCGCCCCGCCGAGTATTCTTTTCCTCGAAAAAAGTCTTGACAGGTCTCTGCTGAAAGGCGTATCATTCCCGCCGTTATGAGCAGCTGTATCTATTGCAAAGCGATGGGTCGATGGCTCTGGCGAGACTTCTCGCCGGAGCGCATTGCGTTGTGAGGACACGACAAAATCGATTTTGGCGATCCAGGTTTGCGAGATGGGTCGCCTTTTTGTTTGAGTGAACCGCGCGTCTCCGGGAAGAAGAAAACTTCCGGAGGCGCGTTTTGTTTTGATATAGGGTAAGCGATGAAGCAGACACTGACGTTTGAGGCTTTTGCGGAACGTGCAACAAAAGGGCACCCCATTCCGCTGACCGCGGAAACCTTGGCAGACCTTGAAACTCCGGTCAGCGCGTTGGCACGCGTGGCAGACCGTGAAGGAGTGTTCCTGCTGGAGAGCTGCGGACAAGGAGGAAAGTTCAGCCGCTATTCTTTCCTTGGATTTGCACCCCGCGGAATCTTTACAGTTGAGCAAGGCAAAGCATTTTTACAAGATGCCAGGGGACGCCGGGAACTGCCGTTCGAAAACACGCCAATGGATGCACTTAAACCCCTGTTAGGGGAAACGCCGGAGGCAGAGGATTTACCGCCATTTTTTGGCGGAGCCGTGGGCTATGTGGGCTATGAAATGGTCAATACCTTCGAGCAGTTGCCGGAGCCCAAAGCGCCCCGTTCCACACCGGATGCACTCTTCCTACTGGTGGATGATTTGTTGATTTTCGACAATCTCCGGCATACCCTGACCGCCGTGGCGGTGGTAGATCCCAAGCGTTACCCAACCCTCCGTGCGGCTTATGACGATGGTCTTGCCCGACTGAACGCGATCAAGGCACCCTTTTATCTCCCCCGGCCGCTTCTCCCTGCGCCGCAGCCGGAAACAGAGCCTCCGCGTCTGAAAAGCAATATGGATAAAGAGACTTTCTGTGCCATGGTAGATGCAGCCAAACAGGCCATCCGCGACGGTGAATGCATCCAGGTGGTGCTGTCGCAACGGTTTGAGGCAGATGTGAACGTGGAGCCGATCCAGCTTTACCGTGCGTTACGATCCGTAAATCCCTCACCTTATACCTTCTTCTTCAAGTCTGGCTCTCTCGTGCTGGTGGGGTCTTCTCCGGAAACCATGGTACGCCTGGAAAACGGGCAGAGCACGGTTCGCCCTATCGCAGGAACGCGAAAGCGCGGGCTGACCCCCTCGCAAGATCGTGCCGCCGCAGACGAGCTGCTCTCCGATACGAAGGAGCGGGCGGAACATCTGATGTTGGTGGATCTTGGACGTAATGACCTGGGGCGGACAGCCGTTCCAGGGAGTGTTCACGTGGAAGACTTCATGCATATTGAGCGCTATTCACATGTGATGCATCTGGTGAGCGATGTTCACGCCCTGCTGACCGAACCGTATGATGCGTTTGACCTGTTGCGGACAACATTCCCCGCAGGCACTCTAAGTGGGGCGCCAAAGGTGCGCGCCATGGAGCTGATTCATGAGCTGGAGCCAGGGCCGCGCGGCGTTTATGGCGGTGCGGTAGGTTATTTTTCCAACACCGGGAATATGGATTTGGCCATCACCATTCGTACGCTTCTGCTGCAGGATGGGCATCTGACCGTACAGGCCGGAGCCGGCATCGTGCATGACTCCGTCCCCGAAAAGGAGTATGAAGAGACACTCAACAAGGCTTCCGCCGTTTTCAATGCCATTCGATTGGCAACCAAAGGATTTGAGCTGCGTTAAACGGGCAAGGAGGCTGCTATGATTTTTGTTCTGGATAATTACGATTCCTTCACTTACAATCTGGTTCATTTGTTGTATGCGCTGGGCGCGGAGGTGATGATTCGCCGAAACCGGGAAATAACGCCGCAGGAGGTGCTGGCGCTGAACCCCGAAGGCATTCTGCTCTCCCCAGGCCCTTCCTCTCCGGAACGAGCGGGGATTCTATGTGATCTGGTTCGTGCGGGAGCGCAGGCTCGGCTTCCCATGTTTGGCGTCTGCCTGGGGCATCAGGCCATTGGCGCAGTGTTCGGTGCGCAGGTAGTTCATGCCAAACAGGTAATGCACGGAAAAATCTCCGAAGTAACACACGATGGGCGGGGTGTTTTCGCCGGCGTACCCAACCCTTTTCGTGCGGTTCGTTATCACTCGTTGGCGCTGGAGGCCGCCAGCCTGCCCGCTTGTCTTGAAGTTTCCGCCCAAACAGCAGATGGTGAAATTATGGGTATTCGCCACCGCGAGCTCCCTATTGAGGGCATCCAATACCACCCGGAATCCATTCTGACAGAAGCCGGGAAACTTCAACTCGCCAATTTTGTCAGGAGGTGCCGCCATGTTTAAGGCTGCATTTGAACGTGTCCTTGCACGGAAAGACCTAGATGCCGCCGCATTAACGAGTGTATTTGAGGAGTTTATCAGTGGGCAGGTAGACCCCATTCCGTTTGCAGGGTTCCTGATTGCATTACGGATGAAAGGCGTTGCGCGTACTGAGCTTACCGGCGCAGCTCGATTTCTTCTGCGCCATGCAGTAGCCATTGACACCGGCTTGTCCGAAACGGTGGACATGGTTGGCACCGGAGGAGATGGCGGAGCCAGTTTCAATATTTCCACCACGGCAGCCTTCATTGCCGCTGGAGCAGGTGTGCGCATGGCAAAACACGGGAACCGAGCCGTCAGCGGAAAATCCGGCGCAGCCGATGTTCTAGCCGCCTGCGGGTTCAATCTGGACTGTCCCCCAGCGCGAATGGAGCAAGCCATCACCCACATTGGCATTGGATTTCTCTTTGCCCAAAAACTGCACCCGGTCTTTGCAAAGGTCGGCCCCATCCGCCGCGCGCTCGGCACACGAACCCTCTTCAATCTACTGGGGCCTTTAATCAATCCAGCACATGCCTCAGCAGCCGTCATTGGCGTTTATGACGCCGCTTATACCGAACTCTTCGCCGGCACGCTGCACGATTTAGGAATGCGCCGGGCACTCATTGTCCATGGCCATGACGGCCTGGATGAACTGACGGTAACCACCGGGACGCGCGTCACCGAACTTGATGCCGAAGGGAACCTGCACACCTCAGACCTCTTCCCTGAGTTACTACTTGGCCAACGTTATCCCGCTTCGGATATTCGTGGCGGCTCCCCGGAGGAAAATGCCGCCATACTGAAAGCTATTCTAGAGGGAAAAGATCATTCCGGCGCACGTGCCATTGCAGCTCTTAATGCCGGCGCAGCCATTTATGTGGCCGGCAAGGCAGAAACACTCCGCGAAGGATATCTGCGCGCCTGCGAGAGTATTGATTCCGGAGCGGCGCTTGAGAAGCTCCGCGCTTTGGTGAGGTTCAGTCATGATGCCTAATATTCTCCAACAAATTATTGTTGAAAAGCGAATGACACTTGCGGCGGCCAAAGCCCATCGGCCGGTAATAGAGATAAAACGCCGGTGTGCTGACCTACCGCCCACGCACGGTTTCGCCGAAGCGTTGGAGAAACCGGGAATCCGCATCATTGCAGAGGCTAAACAGGCTTCGCCCTCAAAAGGACGAATTGTTAAAACGGGATTTCATGTTCCATCCATTGTACAGGCCTATGAAGCCGGAGGTGCAGCCGCCTGTTCCATCCTCACCGAAGAGCGTTTTTTCCTCGGTTCATTAGACTTTCTGCGGCAAGCACGCCAAATAACCAAACTACCTCTACTGCGCAAAGACTTCATCTTTGACGCCTATCAGATCTTTGAGGCGCGGGATGCTGGTGCGGATGCTGTTCTGCTGATCGCTGCCATGTTGGAAGATGCGCAGCTCGAAGATTTAGCCGCGCAGGCGAGTGTACTTGGACTAGACGTCTTGGGTGAAGCGCATATACAGGAAGAAGTGGCTCGGCTAGCAGCACTTGGAATCCGAATTATCGGCGTCAATGCCCGAGATCTTAAAACATTCCGCACAGATCTGTCCGCCGTTCGCACCCTATTGCGTGAGGTTCCGCCCACCAGCCTTGCCGTGGCTGAAAGCGCGATCTTCTCAAAAGCCGACATGCATGCTACCGGCGCCACCCGTTTTTTGATTGGAGAAGCACTCATGCGGAACCCTTCTCTATTGCCGGAGCTGCTCGCATGAAAGTAAAAATCTGTGGCATTACCACTCCGGAAGATCTTCTTCTGGCCGACCGCGCCGGGGCTGATTATGCCGGGATCGTGCTGGCCTCAGGATCTAAACGGCAGGTTTCGCTTGAACGTCTGCGCGAACTTGGCGCCGTTCCCGTTCGCCTCAAACGCGTGGGTGTTTTTGTTCGAGCAACACCGCGCCAAATTGCCCGCGCCATCCTACTCGGCCGTTTAACTGTTGTGCAGCTGTATGGCTGTTCTTTCCGGCAGGCAGGTATCGAAGTCTGGTACGCCACACCCGGAAAACATGCCCGGCATACCATTGTTCTAGACGCATACCCGGGGCTTGGCCGCGTGGGAGACTGGAATCACGCTGCACGTGTGGCCCGAACTCGGCGTATGGTTCTTTCCGGCGGATTAACACCGGACAATCTCGATGCCGCCATTCAGACCGTTCACCCTTGGTGTGTAGATGTCTCCAGCGGCACGGAAGCCTCTCCCGGTCACAAAGACCACCAAAAAGTTCTCGCATTTATTCGAAAGGCAAAATCATGAGCACTCACTACGGTATCTATGGGGGACAATATGTTCCAGAGACCCTGATGCCAACCCTCGCAGAAATTGACGCCGCATTTCGCGATGCGCTTCAGGATCCCGCGTTTCTTCTTGCCTACCAAAACCTGATGCACGATTACGTTGGGCGAGAATCTCCGCTCTATTTAGCCAAACGCCTAACCGCAGCCCTCGGAGGCGCACAAATCTATTTGAAACGTGAAGACCTCAACCATACCGGCGCACATAAAATCAATAACGTTATCGGACAAGTCTTACTTGCTAAACGAATGGGGAAAACGCGGCTCATCGCCGAAACCGGCGCCGGAATGCACGGCGTGGCCACGGCCACCGCCGCCGCCCTCTTTGGATTGCCTTGCGAAGTCTACATGGGAGCACTCGATGTGCAGCGGCAAGCGCCAAACGTAGATCGGATGCAGGCACTCGGAGCCACCGTTATTGCCGTAAAGTCCGGCTCACAGACCCTGAAAGATGCCATGAACGAAGCCATTCGTGACTGGGCGGCCACCGCCGAGCACACGTTCTACGTTATCGGAACCGTTGCCGGCCCGGCACCCTATCCTGAAATGGTTCGGGAGTTTCAGTCTATCATTGGCCGAGAAGCCCGTAAACAATGCCTTGATAAAACCGGACGCCTGCCCGATGAAGTCATTGCTTGCGTGGGTGGAGGCTCCAACGCTATGGGAATCTTTGCCGGGTTTCTAGACGATACCAACGTTCGCCTGACAGGCGTTGAAGCCGGAGGGTGCGGAATTGCATCTGGTAAACATGCTGCCAGCATCAACGGTGGAAGCGTTGGCGTTCTACATGGATGCAAAACGAAACTACTCCAGACCTCTGACGGGCAGGTTATCGAAGCCTATTCTGCCTCCGCCGGATTGGATTATCCAGGCGTTGGCCCCGAACATTGCTTCCTGGCCGATCTCGGACGAGTCCGTTATGCCGTCTGCAATGATGAGGCCGCCATTCACGCATTTGACACACTCTGTCGTTATGAGGGTATCATTCCTGCGCTGGAAAGCTCGCACGCTCTGGCTGAGGCCATTCGTATTGCCCCAACGCTGCCGCACGAGGCCATCCTCATCGTCAATCTTTCCGGCCGAGGAGACAAAGATATGGGTAACGTCGCCTCTTGGAAAATAGCTCACCCCGCCTATCATTACGAAGGAATCCGTAAATGAACCGTCTGCAACGTGCTTTTTCGCTGGCCAATGCCCAGCACCGCCCGGCCCGCGTGCTTTTCATGCCCTGTGGTTTCCCCTCGCCAGAAGCCAGTGAAGCGGTCATGAATACGCTTATCGAGGAAGGCGCCGACATCCTTGAACTCGGCGTCCCCTTTTCTGACCCCATTGCAGATGGTGCCGTTATTCAAGCTGCCAGCCAGCAGGCACTAAAAGCCGGCGCCTCCCTGCGAAAGACACTGACTCTCGCTGCCAATCTCCGCGCCAAGCACCCAAACACGGGTCTCATCCTCTTCTCCTATTACAATCCGCTCATGGCCTACGGATTTAAGACGCTTTGCCAAGACGTCGCAAACGCCGGGATCGATGGACTCCTAGTCGTTGACGTCCCCTACGAAGAACAGAATGAAATTCGACCAACGATCGAAGCAGCCGGGCTCTCCTGGATTCCGCTCGTTTCTCCAGCCACTACCCTTACGCGCGCTCAGCGTTTAATTCAGGGGTGCAATGGCTTCGTCTACGTAATCACCGTACGCGGCATTACCGGTGAGCGCAAAACCCTGCCTCCTGAACTAACCGACCGACTGGACGCACTGCGTGCCATTACGCCTCTGCCGCTGGCAGCCGGCTTCGGTATTTCCGATTATGCCACCGCCCAACACATCGGTCAACACGCCCAGGGCATCGTTGTCGGCTCTGCGGCCGTCCACGCGCTTCAATCCGGCGGATTGGACGGTCTCCGTCAATTCATGCGCGCTCTTTGCGGAAAAGCCTAACGGCATATTCGAGTGAAGCCCTACCTGAATAGACGGCGCGGCACTGCGCTTAAAGCGGCGCCGCGCCATCTATGACGACTCAACCGCCTAGAAGAGGCTCAACTGCAAATCTTCCTCTTCCGGCTCCATCACCGCCATGCGATGCCGCTTGGGAACTTCCGAGCCTGTTGGTTTCTGCCCCTCTAGCCCAGCCAGAATCACATTCGCGCGCGTAATCACCTCCGCCGGAAGCCCAGCCAAACGCGCCACGTGAATACCATAACTCTTATCCGCCGCACCGGGAATTATCCGCCGCAAGAACACAATCGAATCACCCTGCTCTCGCACTTGAACCGTATAGTTTTGCACTCCCGGAAGGATCTCCGCAAGCTGCGTCAACTCGTGGTAATGCGTGGCAAACAATGTTCTTGCCTTCCGTGCTGGCGTATTGTGCAAAAACTCCACCACACTCCAAGCAATAGAAATCCCATCAAACGTAGAAGTTCCCCGTCCAATTTCATCGAGCACAATCAGCGACCGCGGTGTTGCATTATTCAAAATATTCGCTGTTTCCTGCATTTCAACCATAAAGGTAGAGCGCCCACGCGCCAGATCATCCCCTGCCCCCACACGCGTGAACACGCGATCTATCAACCCAATACGCATCTCATCCGCCGGCACATAACTGCCCACATGCGCCATGATCGCCAGGATGGCTACCTGACGAATATAGGTTGATTTACCAGCCATATTCGGCCCAGTAATCAAGAGTATCTGCCGCGTATCGCCGTTTACCCACGTATCGTTTGGGACAAATCGTTCTGCGCCAGGCTGCAACTCCACAATCGGATGACGCCCGTTACGCACCATCAGTTCCTTCGAATCATCCACCAGCGGGCGCACATAATCCAACGCCAACGCCCGATCCGCAAACCCCTGCACCACATCCAGTCTCGCCAACGCCGCAGCCGTCTCCTGAAGCGTGGCAAGTGCCGCACATACCTTCTCACGCAACCGCTGGAAAAGCTCATACTCCAATGCATTTGCCTTTTCCTGTGCGCCGAAAATCCGGCTTTCATAAGTTTTCAGCTCCGGCGTAACAAAGCGTTCTGCATTCGCCACTGTCTGTCGGCGCGTGTACGACTCCGGCACGTGTGCCAGCTGCCCCTTGCTCACCTCAATATAGAAACCAAACACATTGTTGTGGCGCACACGCAGCGTCCGAATTCCAGTCAATTCCTGCTGTTCTGCTTGATAACGTGCAATCCAGCTATGCCCCTCCTGCGCTGCCGCATGAAACGCATCTAACTCCGCCGAGTATCCCGCACGAATCAGCCCCCCCTCGCGGATTGTCAACGGAGGATCCTCTACCAACGCCGCCGTCAATTCCGCCGTCAATTCCGGTAAGGCATGCAGGGATTCTCGTATCGACTTCAGAAATGGCGCCCTTACCGCATCCAACAAACCTCTCACCCGAGGTACTTGCACCAGAGAATCTGTCAATGCCCGCAGATCCCGACCATTTCCAGAGCCTCCTGAAAGCCGAGTCATCACTCGCTCCATGTCATGCGTCTCGCCCAACAACGTGCGAAGTTCTGAAAGCCCTCGGCGATCCGCCATCCACTCAGCCACCGCCTCCTGCCGCGCGAATATCTCCTCCTGCCGCCGAAGCGGTGAACGGATCCACCCGCGCAGCAACCGCTTCCCCATCGGCGTACGTGTACCGTCAAGAACCCCTAACAACGTTTCAGGCTCCGGCCGCCCTCCAGGCACCGGCAACAAATCCAAATTCCGGCACGTACACTCATCCAACGCCACATATGCTCCGCACTGACGCACCTGAATACCTCGAATATGCCCCACCTCCCGGCGCAATTCCTGGCGCACATAATGCAATAATGCTCCGGCGGCGCGCACCCACAACGGGCGCTCTCCAGTTCCGCAAAAACCTTCCAGCGAATGCACACGAAAATGCCGCTTCAACGTATCTTCCGCCTGATCGGCCATAAATCGCCACGCATCCGTTTGCGTAATCACGCCAGCCACCCCATGCGCCAACACCGGCATCAGCAGCTCCGCCTGATCCTCCGACACCAGCGTTTCACTCGGGGCTATTCGCCGAAGCGCCTCCAATGCTCCCGCCTCATCCTGCACCTCCTCAACTGAAAACTCCCCCGTTGAAAGCTCCAACACCGCAAGGCCATATCCCGCCTTTTTTCCCACGAACACAGAAGCCAAGTAATTGGAAGCCTCCGCATTCAGAATCCCCTCTTCCGTCACCGTTCCAGGCGAAACAACCCGCGTAATCTCACGCCGCACCAACCCCTTCGCCGTCTTGGGATCCTCCGTCTGTTCACACACCGCAACCTTCAAACCCGCACGAATAGCTTTAGCCAAATAATTATCCACTGCATGGTAAGGCACACCGCACATCGGCACACCCGCCCGCTTAGTAATCGCAACCCCCAAAATCGGCGCGGCTCGATGCGCATCTTCAAAAAACATCTCATAAAAGTCGCCCATACGAAAGAACAGAATGGTGTCATCATCCAGCTCCTCCTTCGTCCGGCGATACTGCCGCATCATTGGCGTCAAGCCATCCGTTTCCTTTGCCATAATTCGGTATTATATCGAAAGTCACACACCTTCGTCTGAACTTCCCCACGCGTAAACACCAAACATGCGACACACCCTACGAAGCCGTTGTGTACGGAACACCCAAGACAACTGGATCTCTTCCCAAACACCCATACTTTAGACGTAAAGTTATACGAACTTACCAAACGCTCCAAAGTCTACGTCAAAAAGCATCATGGCACCCTCCTCACATACCCGGCTTCCTTTTATCTTCTTGTAGAAAACACGCCGTCCCAGGCGGTCAAAACCCATGGTTACCACCCTCTCCCCCTGCGTCCAACGAACGGGGCGGTTCTCCGCAT
>ERZ808286.175-NODE-175-length-49020-cov-8.475789_pt1 | contig 49020 bp, 34 predicted proteins | sample MGYA00521276_ERZ808286 | MGnify/ENA primary metagenome ERZ808286 (study PRJEB31516, sample SAMN03275607) | gut metagenome | biome: mammalia-associated habitat; material: feces | host: Papio cynocephalus | place: Kenya | collected 2012-08-01 ... | reverse complement strand
GCTAGCCCCGTAGTGAGAGGCTGGCGTTTTTGCACTTCGTTTAAGAATCTACAAAGTTTCTGAGCACCACGAAGAAAACATTCAGGCCCATCAAGCCAAAGCGCTCCAGCCCTATTATGTTTCATTAAATTTTAAGCCATGACAACACCCTGTAGCCCAATGTGGTTACGGCGGTTTTAGCACCCGTTTTAACCTATAAGTCAAAATCGGTGTATAAATAAAAAAGGAGGCCGAAGCCTCCTTTTTTATTTATACACCGATTTTTCAGTCGTCTAAGGGATTGGGTTCATCGGGGTGGGTGTACCAGCGGGAGTACATCAGGTAGTTGTGCGCAATCTTTTGGTTGATTTCGCGGCTTTGTTCGGGGTCAACCTTCTTGATATACTTTGCCGGAGCGCCGGCCCACAGTTCGTAAGGCCCTATCTTGGTATTGGACAACACCACAGCACCGGCGGCTACGATAGCGCCCTCGCCTACTACGGCGTTGTCCATGACCACAGCGCCCATACCTACCAGGGCGAGGTCGTGTATGTCCGCCCCGTGTATGGTGACGTTATGGCCGATAGATACATCGTTGCCGATGGTGATGGTGGATTTGCGGAAAAGCGTGTGCAGTACGCTGCCGTCCTGTATATTGACACGATCGCCGATGGTGATGGTATTGACATCGCCGCGCAGGACTGTGCCAAACCATACGCTGCATTTTTCGCCCATAGTGACATCGCCTATGATGGTGGCGTTTTCGGCCAAAAATGTGTCTGCGCCTATCACCGGAGTGTGTCCGCGCAGTGGAATGATTAGTGCCATTGTTGTTTTGGTCTGATTAGTTATAAAGACAAATCACTAATTTTCAAACTAATTTGTGTGCCGGTCCGTACACTTTTCTATGCGTTTAGTTGCGCGTCAGGGGCTGGGTCTTTTTCTCGAGCCAAGTGCGCTGGGCGCTGTTCAGCATCGGGGTAAGGCGTGAGCGTACCATGCGGTGGTAGTCGTTGACCCATTCGATCTCGGCATCGGTCATCATATCCACATCAAAGAGTGACAGGTCGAAAGGACATAGCGTCAGCGTCTCGAAGCGATAGAAATTGCCGAACTCGGTGGTCATAGCCTCGGTGGTCAGCTCAAGGTTTTCGCAACGAATGCCATGAACGTTCTCGCGATACAGGCCGGGCTCGTTGGAGGTTATCATACCGGGCGTCATCGGCGCCGGCACGTAGTTCAGGCGAATGCTCTGCGGCCCTTCGTGCACGTTGAGGAAGTGGCCCACGCCGTGTCCGGTTCCGTGCAGATAGGTAAGCCCCTGCTTCCACAGGAATTGACGTGCGAGCACGTCAAGTTGCATGCCGACAGTTCCTTGCGGGAATACGGCGGTAGCCAAAGCGATATGGCCTTTCATCACCAGGGTGAAGTCGTGGCGCTGTTCGGCCGTGCTCTCGCCTATGGCGATTGTGCGCGTGATGTCCGTGGTGCCGTCAAGATACTGAGCGCCGCTGTCTATCAGCAGCAGGCTGCCGCGATGTATCTCGGCGTTGGACTCCTCGGTGGGGTCGTAGTGCACGATGGCACCGTGTGCTCCGTATCCGGCAATGGTACCGAAGCTCTCATCAAAGAACAGCGGCTGGGCCTGACGAGCCTGACGGAAGATGCGCACAACGTCCAATTCGGTCAGTGGCAGGTCATTGTCCACATGCCTTTCGATTTCCATAAGCGCCGAAACAAGGGCTACACCATCGCGCTCCATGGCGGCACGCACTCCGGCCAGTTGCACTTTATTTTTAACCGCTTTGAGCATCCCGGCCGGCGAGGTGGCCAATACGGCACGTGCGCCAAGGGCATCGGTGATAGCCACGGCATTCTTGTCCGGCTGGGCAAGTACGCGAATATCCATCGGTAAAGCCGTGATAAAGGGCAGCACATCTCCATATCCGGCGACAGCCACGCCGGCCTCGGCGAGGTGAGCGCGGACTGCATCGTCAAGTTTGGCCTCATCTATAAATAATGTGTTGCCTTTGGGCGACAGATACAAGAATGAAGTGGCCACGGTGGTGTACGGCACATCGTGTGCGCGAATGTTCAGCGTCCAGACAATTTCGTCAAGGGCGCTGGTGAATATGGCATCGGCGCCGAGGTCGGCAGCCGCAGTCAATAAGGAGGCAATCTTGTCGGCGGCGCTTTGTCCGGCGTATTTGATATCGTATACAAAGACTTTATCCTGGGGCAGCGGCGGACGTTCGGGCCACGTGTCGGATATTGGATCGAAGTCTGTCTTGAGCGCGATGCCGCGAGCATTGAGGGTCGCAGCCAAGCTGACGGCCTCGGTACGGCTGAACAACATTCCGTCTACGCCCACCGTGCTTCCTTGAGGCAAATTGTGCGTCAGCCACGTCGGAATATCCGGAGTGTCGGGAAGACCGTCTTTCATCAGAATGATTTCGGTGCCGTCAAGCTGCTGCGCCGCTTGTATAAAGTATCTAGAGTCGGTCCACAGCAAGGCTTTGTCTGCGGTCACCACCATAGTGGCGGCGCTACCGGTGAAACCGCTGATACGGCGCAAAAAAGCCCAATGCGAACCTATATATTCGCTCTGGTGGGGGTCTGTTTTATTAATAATGGCGGCATCAACGCCGGCCTTGGCCATAAGTCCGCGAAGGACCGCAAGCCGTTGCGCTATCTCTGTTTTCATAAAGCCGATAGTATTGGGTGTATATATATAATGTCTTTCTTCGGTCTCGGTACGGGATTGTTTCCCCACGCCGGGCTCAGCATTTATCAGACCGCAAAAATACGAAATTTTTTGCTGTTGCGACAATTTCCGCCCGCTTTTCGCTCAATTTGCAAAAAAAGTTTTTTGTGCAAATATTGTGTATATTACAAAAAGTACTTAACTTTGCACTCGCAAACCGCACGAGCATGGTACCTTGGCCGAGTGGTTAGGCACCGGTCTGCAAAACCGTTTACAGCAGTTCGATTCTGCTAGGTACCTCACAAATGATGAATCCCGCTGTCGTACGGCGGGATTTACTTTTATCACGAAACCCTCCCTCTATGCAGCCACAGGCTCATAACATAAACAGCAATGCTGCCCGTGTGCTCTGCGCACAGGTACGCCGTGCTATGGGCCTCGTGCTTCTCATTATCATATTAATATGTGCTGCATCATTACCCGCTTACGCCACATCCGATGATTATTATCCTACGTCAGGTCCGCCTCCGGCCATCGACAAAAAAGATATGGATATGGACATCTATGCCGCGTTACGAAGCGATACACTCGTATACCTTGCGACGGTTCTTCCCGGAAAAGAAGCCGATGAATTCGAAGGTCAAAGTGCAATCAGAATTGTCACCCCATCCGGCGACACGGCCTATACATGGGGAACATTCGGTTCTGACGCCCCACATTATATATATCAATATCTCGAAGGCGAAACAACTTGCACTGCCGTTTCGATGCCTTGGGACAAGTTTCTAAGCACTTACGTAAGCCGAAGCCGGGGTGTCCTTTTGCAAGGGCTTGTATTGGACCCGGCTCAGATTAAACGTCTTATGGACTCGCTTGAACAAGGGTTGCGTCCTGAGAACAGAATTTTTCGTTACGATTATATCTTGGACAATTGCGCCACACGCTCATTGGCCGTCATCGAAAGTGCGCTCGGATTCGAGCTAAGACTTCCGGAAGAATATTTAGGCAAGTTTAATCCGGAGAAAACCACCTATCGCCAAGCCCTGCGTAGCTATCACGCCAATTATCCGTGGTATCAATTCGGCTTAGAACTTGCACTGAGCAGCGACATCGACCAACCTCTCGGCGAAGGTGGCGAGCGCAAGCTTACATTCACTCCATTATTGCTTGCAGGCTTCATTGGAAACTGCGTCATCGACTACGCCAAGGCTTATGGTGTACCCGTCGTCTTAAAAAGCGCTTTTATAGATGGCGGTTTCTCCAAGACATCTGAGAAAGGGATTATTGCACTCATTAATGACATTGCAGAAGGAGACTGCGACAAGATCTCACAAACGATATCATCGGCAACGCCATGGTATCTAAGTCCTTTGGCCGCTTCTCTGATACTGCTCGTAATCTCAATTTTAGTAGTTTGTAAGGTCAACCGCACACTTCGCCCTATTCGCGGTTTTTACACAGCCTTTTACGGCGTTATCGCTATAGTAGGGACCATCTTGACTTACTTGGCCTTTTCGGATCACTATGCCACTTCCCCAAACTGGCTGCTTTTGTGGCTTAACCCGTTTGCCATAATCCCTGCCATATTAATCTGGAACAAACGTCTGGAACCGATTGCTGACGGAATTCTTTTAGTTCGCTTGTTCCCGACACTGATTTTGACCGTAATATGGCCGTGGATTTCACAACGCACAGACATCGCAGTCTGGCCGTGGTTTATTTCGGATTTACTCCTCACTCTTGCGAGATTGGGACGCACCGAAGAGCTTCTAAAGACACCAAGACGCCGCTTCCTCGAGCAAGAAAAGCGCAGACTTGACAAAGAAAGACGCGACCGTAAGCGACAAGAACGTATATCCTGGCATACCACCATAACAAAGGGCTATACTTACGAGATACAGGATAGCAATCCGCATAATTCCACTGAGATATGACACAACACGGTTCAAAAACATATTTCTCAGAAGCAATCTTGATGAGGAACTGCATCGCTCGGAGTGTACGGGCACAGGCACGCCGCGCCATAGGCTTCGCGCTTCTCATTATATTATTATGCGGAACGGCTGCGCACACGGCTATGGCCGAAGATTTACCAAGGTATACTCTCGATTGTGATCTAACGGAAGGCTGTGACACAACAGTATACCTTGCCACATTCTCCCCCGGCAAAGAAATATACGAGCTCGAAGGACACTCGGCCCTGCGGATCGTCACGCCGTACAGCGACACCGCCATCACTTGGGGTATGTTCGATTTCAATGCCCCGCACTTTGTATACCGATTTGTCAAAGGCGAAACCGACTACAGCGTTGCCGCCGTGCCCTGGGCGCCTTTTTTACATAGTTATGTACGCCAAGGACGTTATACCATCCTGCAAAAATTGAACATCACTCGCACACAAGTTCAACGCCTTATGGCCTTGGTCGAAGAAAACCTGCGCCCCGAAAATCGCGTCTACCGCTACAACTTTATCGAGGACAACTGCGCCACTCGTCCGCTGCAAATCATCGAAAAAGCCATCGGCCAAAAACTGGACTTGGGATGGATCAACATATACTTTGGTGACGGGACTACGTACCGCAACGTCATGCGACGATACCACGCCAACTATCCGTGGTATCAGTTTGGCATCGACCTCGCGCTGGGCAGCGGCATCGACCGACCTCTCGAAAGATCTGATAGTATGCGCGGCCTTACCTTTGCGCCCGTGCTATTGACCAAAATACTGAAATATAGCACCTTCAAAGCCACCGACTTACCCAAAAACGATTTGGCCAAACTAGACATAATGAGACCTGACCTTTGTGACATTTCGATTGTGTCGAAAACCATAAACATTAATGAATTTGGGGATCAAGTGCCGGATGACTTTCTCAGCATCCCTATCCGACTTTGGAATCCTGAATTCGAACGCGATACCCCGGAGGAATGCAGAGACATTCTACCTCCCACCCCATGGTATCTGACACCTATGGCCGCAATGCTGGTGCTTCTGGCAATATCATTCTTCGTGGCACGAGCCGTGGCCGTCAAATGGCGGCGTATGCGCGGATTCTATTGCCTGTTCTTCGGCGCAAATGCCATAGTAGGCTGCATCATTGCCTTCCTCGTATTCTTCTCCGAACACTACGCCACCTCGCCCAACTGGCTGTTGCTGTGGCTCAATCCCTTTGCCATAATCCCGGCAGTAACCGTATGGAAAGCACGACACGACAACATCACGCTCATATACATGGAATTACATCTATTGGCGATACTTGCAATGCTGCTTATATGGCCCTGGATAGCACAAACAGCCAACAGCGCATTCTGGCCCTGGATAGCCGCCGACGCCATCCTCACCTACGCTTGGATATGGCGCAACGCAAAGATGGACAAAGCTACAGACCGACAAATTCTCGAGAATGACGACCGCGACCGAAAGCTCGAAAGCAAGCACCGTCGCTTATGGCCATGGCGCAAACGCAATTCCGATTATATATACGAAATACGGGACACCCGCCCCAAGCATAACCGCTATTAGAATATGACACAACGCCCGCGAATGCTAAGCTTTGTAGCCGCCACCATGGTATCGACCGCCCTGAGCGTCGTCCTGGGGGCCAAACAGCCACGCCTTGTGCTGGGCGTATTCATCGAAGGTCTGCGCATGGAAACATTGCAAGACCTTGCGCCATACTTCGGGCATGACGGGTTCAACCGCCTGTTGCGCCAAGGCGCCGTCATCACCGATGCCGACTTCGGCCCGGGCCTGGACGCCGCCTCGGCTACAGCGCTACTGCTCACCGGTGCGGCGCCGGCCGCCAACGGCATACCGTCCGCCATGGTGTACGATGCGGCCAAACTCCGCTCACGCAACGTCTTCGACGACGGTGTCACTATGGGCAACTACACTGATATGACGCTGTCGCCCGAAGCCCTGAAGGTCTCCACCATCGCCGACGAAGTCAAGATAGCCGGCAACGGCGTGGGTATGGTATACGCCATAGCCTCCGATGCAGCATGCGCCATAGTCCAAGGCGGACACAGTGCCAACAGTGCCGTATTCGTCAACGACATCACCGGCAATTGGGCCACCTCGACCTTCTACAAGGAATTCCCCGTGGCCGCATCAATGTCCAACCGCACAGCGCCATTGTCGGCGCGCTTGGACACTATGTCTTGGACCCCGATGCAGGCCTCCGCCAACGCCGCATGGATGCTGCCCGAGCACCTCAGGGCCTACCCCTTCCGCCACACCTTCAAGCACAACGACCCCGACCGCTTTGCCCGGTATCTGGCCACGCCATCGGCCAATGCCGACATCGTGCGCCTCGCCACACAATACATCAGCACCTACAAACTGGGTACACGTCAGTCCACGGATATGCTGACCCTATCCTGTACCCTTGAGCCATACCCAGGGACACGTACCACCGAAGCCCGCTACGAGACCATCGACGCGTACATGCGCGCCGATGCAGCCCTTGCCTCGCTATTCAAGGCCGCCGAACGCAACACCGCCGACAACGGCGGCACAGTTATTATGGTAGCCGGGCTTCCGCCTCGCCAATGGCGTCGGCCCGATGACGACACATGGGGACTGCCCGATGGCACCTTCTCGACGCGCAAAGCCATGTCACTGCTCAATATGTACCTCATGGCCATACACGGCACAGGGCAGTGGGTCAGCGGATACCACGATGGTCAAGTGTACCTCAACTCCGAACTCATCAAACAAAACAACAAGGACATAGCCACCATACGCAGTCAGGCAGCCGCCTTCCTGCAACGTATGGCCGGCGTCCTTCAAGCATATACCATAGACCAAATTATCACCGGAACGGCACCCGTGGACGATCCTCAAGGGCTGCGCCGCAACACCACCATGGCCTATGCCGGCGACGTCTTTGTACAAGTCATCCCCGGGTGGAAACTCCAAGACGACTACAACCGTCCCGGCACAACGGCGCCGCAATCGGCTGCCGTTTCCGCACTGACCACCGCCCCGGTATTCATCCTCGCCCCGGAAGTGCAGGCACAGACCATAGGCACGCCCGTGGATGCACGACGCATAGCGCCCACCGTGACGCGCCAATTGCGCATACGGTCGCCCAACGGCGCCGGCCGTCCGCCACTGTCTCTGCAAAAACAACGACACGACGGACACTGACGGACACGGGCGAGCGCAGCGCTTTTCATCGCTGGCAGCCCGACAATTCCGCCAAAAATCCCTATATTTGCAAAATATTTGGCCGCGCACGTGCCACACGTGCGCCGCCTCATACACGATATATCCGAATAATAATATCTTAACACCACTATACAAATGTCATTTACAGGCTTTCTAAGCAAAATATTCGGCGACAAGTCCTCGCGTGACCGCAAGCTGTTGCAGCCGCTTGTCGACCGCATCAATGCCATAGGCCCGGAATTGAAGCCGCTGACCAATGATGAGCTGCGTGCACGCATAGACACCGTACGCGCCGACATCGACGGAGCCACCGCCGAAGACCGCAAGGCCATCGAAGAGGCACGCGCCACCATCGAAACTCTGCCCGTAGATCAACGCCAGCATCTTTGGGACGAAATCGATCATCGCGAAAAGAACATTCTCGACACCCTCGAGAAAAAACTTGACGAACACCTCTGCGAAGTCTTCGCCGTCATACGCGAAACCGCAGCACGTTTTGCCGCCAATACGGATGTCGTAGTCACCGCACGTCAGCTCGACCGCGACCTTGCCGCACAAGGCCGCGACTTCGTCACCATCGACGGAGACAAAGCCATTTGGCACAACCACTGGATGGCCGGCGGAAACGAAATCACCTGGGATATGGTACACTATGACGTCCAGCTCATGGGCGGCATCGTACTCCACCAAGGCAAAATCGCCGAGATGGCCACCGGCGAAGGCAAAACCCTCGTGGCCACACTCCCCGTATTCCTGCGTAGCCTCTCGCGTCGCGGCGTACACGTGGTCACCGTCAACGACTACCTCTCCAAACGTGACTCCGAATGGATGGGACCGCTGTATATGTTCCACGGCTCCACGGTAGACTGCATAGACAAACACGAGCCCAACACACCCGAACGCCGCGCCGCATACAACTGCGACATCACTTTCGGTACCAACAACGAATTCGGCTTTGACTACCTGCGCGACAATATGGCCATGGATCCCGAAGACATGGTACAGCGCAAACACTACTACGCCATCGTCGACGAGGTCGACAGCGTGCTTATAGACGATGCCCGTACACCTCTGATTATCTCCGGCCCCGTGCCCAAAGGCGACGACCAATACTTCGACGAATTCAAGCAAAACGTCAAGAACGTCGTACAAGCACAGCAGCGTCTTGTCACGCAAATACTTGCCGAAGCCAAGTCGAAACTTGCTTCCGAAGACAAAGACACACGCAAGGAAGGCGCACTGCTGCTCTTCCGTGCCTTCAAAGGTCTGCCCAAAAACGGCGCACTCATAAAATTCCTCTCCACCGAGGGTATGAAAAACATCCTTCTGGAGACCGAGGCTCACTACCTGCAAGACAACGCACGCGAAATGCCCATCGTCACCGACCCGCTGTACTTTGTCATCGACGAGAAAAACCGCTCGGTCGAGCTCACCGACAAAGGCATTGACGAACTGACTCGAGGCATTTCAGACCCGCAATTCTTCGTGCTACCCGACATCACAGCCCAGCTTTCCGACCTCGAACACATCGCCAATCCGGAGGAACGCGCAGCTCGCAAGGACGCTCTCATGCAAGACTACGCTGTCAAGGCCGAGCGCGTACATACTGTCACCCAGCTGCTCAAAGCATACACCCTCTTCGAAAAAGACGTCGAATACGTCATCGACGACGGAAAAATCAAAATCGTGGACGAGCAGACAGGCCGTATCATGGAAGGACGTCGCTACTCGGACGGCCTGCACCAAGCCATCGAAGCCAAGGAAGGCGTCAAAGTCGAAGCAGCCACGCAGACTTTTGCCACCATCACCCTGCAAAACTACTTCCGCATGTACCACAAACTTGCCGGTATGACCGGTACTGCCGAGACAGAAGCCGGAGAGTTCTGGGACATCTACAAACTGGACGTAGTCACCATCCCCACCAATAAGCCCGTAGCACGTATCGATATGAACGACCGCGTATATCGCACCAAGCGCGAAAAATACGCCGCCGTCATCGACGAAATCGTCCGTCTTGTCGGCGAAGGCCGCCCCGTACTCGTGGGCACAACCTCCGTCGAAATCTCCGAGCTGCTGTCACGTATGCTCCAAATGCGGCACATTCCACACAACGTCCTCAACGCCAAGCTTCACCAGAAAGAAGCCGAAATCGTGGCACAAGCCGGTCGAAAAGGCACCGTCACCATCGCCACTAATATGGCGGGCCGCGGTACCGATATCAAGCTGACCCCCGAAGTCAAGGCCGCCGGCGGTCTCGCAATCATAGGTACCGAACGCCACGAAAGCCGCCGCGTCGATCGTCAGCTCCGCGGACGTGCCGGCCGTCAAGGCGACCCCGGAACATCAGTGTTCTACGTATCCTTCGAGGACCAACTGATGCGCGTATATGCCAACGACCGCATCATGAAACTCCTTGACACCTTCGGGTTCAAGGAGGGCGAGATGCTCGAGCACAAAATGATCAACAACAGCATCGAAAAGGCCCAGAAACGTGTCGAAGAAAACAACTTCGGCATCCGTAAGCACCTCCTCGAATATGACGACGTGATGAACAAGCAGCGTACATACATATATACACGCCGCCACCACGCCCTCGTAGGCGAACGCATAGGTATTGACATTTCCAATATGATCTACGATGTCATCGAAAACCTGGTCAACAACTACGAGCAAGCCGCCGATTTCGACGACCTCGCCGTCGAACTGATGCGCGTGCTCACCATCGAGCCACCGTTCACCGCCGAGGAATACGCCAATCTCGAAAAAGAAGACCGCATCGAGCGCCTGCACGCCGCAGCAATCGAAACACTCGACCGCAAGAGCCAGCGCATACGCGAAATCGTTATGCCCGTCGTAAAAGCATCCGTCGAAGAAGGCCAGACCGGCTTACGCGCCATACCCATCACCGACGGCAAGCGCATCTTCCGCATACTCTTTGACATCGAAGAAGCCGTCCGCACAGATGGCGCTTCACTCGTCAAAGAATGGCAGAAGAAGCTGCTGCTGCTCACCATAGACGAACTATGGAAAGAGCACCTGCGCGAACTCGACGACCTGCGCCAAAGCGTACGCAATGCATCCTACGAACAGAAAGACCCGCTGGTAATCTACAAAGTCGAGTCCTTCCACTTGTTCGAACGTATGCTGGCCAACCTCAACACCAAGGCCGTATCCACGCTGATGCGCGGACAGGTATACATACCCGAACCGAGGCCGCAGCAGGAGCAACCCTCCGCACCCGAAATGTCACGAGCCATGCCCCAGCAGCATGCCCCGCGTCCCAACTACCGGACCTCGCGCGGAGACTTCAAGACCTCCAACGCTACCCTGCCCAGCGAAGCCAATGCCGCCGCTGCCGCCGAAGCGGCACAGCGAGCCGCAGCAGCTCAACGTCAGGGCGAACCGCAGCGCACTATGCCCGTCAAAGCAGGCCCGCGCATCGGCCGTAACGACCCCTGCCCCTGCGGATCGGGCAAGAAATACAAAAACTGCCACGGTCGCAACCAGTAATGGCAATGTCGGCGGCTTTCGACAAAACGAAGACCATAAGCAATCATTAATGGAGACATCGGCACAGCCATTCGCTGCCGCTGATACCATCCGACAATAATCATCGAGGCGCGTCCCATGGGACGCGCCTCGATGATTATTATTCGCTATCGTCCGAGGCTTCTACCGGCCTCGGAGTTCTCGGAAAACGAGTTCGGAATAACGAATTGGATAGAACCGGACTAATCGGCAGCCAAATTTAAGTCTTTGTATAGTATTTGCCTGATATGGTATTTACATGAAGAGCAGCGATATACAAGTATAGCACTGCTCTCCGTATGCGATTTTGGTATAGACCGTTATTTTTGTACAAGCTCACATCGCTCGATCAACGGACAATGAGTTTGGCAACTGCGGCAGTACCGTCGGCTCCGGTGACGCGCAACAGATATACGCCGGGGACCGATGGGGCATTGATACATGCCGTATCGCCGGTCGAGAATATACGTGCTCCGGCCAAGCTGTAGATGTCGGCACGTACAATGCCGAACACTCCGCCGACATTGATGTGGCCACCGGCATCCACGGGGTTGGGCCAAATAGTCAGAGCAGAGCCTGTAGTACTGTCAACCGCAACGTCTTCTACCGCATCATTTCTATTGTAGTATGCCACCAGACGTCCTATGCGCATAGTGTGCGTACCCAAATTGTCTTGCGCCGAGCTGAGCAGGCCGAAACGAACATACTGCATATTGATGGGATAAATGCCTACATACGACGGTTCTCCTATGGCACTTATCGGAAGCACAACCTTCATCTCCGAGCTTCCGGGCACGGCATACATGCGGCAGCGGCGGATCACGCCGTCGGCGCCCGTCACTCGAGCTTCGGTGGATGTAGGTTGGAAATAATCATAGCCTTCGGCCGGCTCGATTTTCACATTAATATTTTTGGATCCGGCGGAGCGTACGCAGAATGTCACCGAATTGAATTTGGCCGAAGTGTAGAAGTTGATTGTCAGGCTGTCGGGGCAGCTGTAAATATCATAACCTTTTTTGAACTGCAAATAAGAATTGCGCAGGCTGTTGACATTGAAAGTCACATCGCCATCTGCTGTCACAGTCGCGTTTTTGACGCCGAAAGACGATATTGTCCATTTATCCCAACTGTCTTGAGACACAGCTCCGGACTCCGGAATCTGAACATTGACAGTAGCTTTCACCACAATATCATCGCGCGTGCCCGTGATAGTGGTGGTACCGGTCTTGGCACCGCGCAACATTCCGTGTACGTCTATGTCGGCGACACTGCGGTCAGCCACTTCCCACTGAAACTCGGTGGGGTCATACGTATATTGCTTGCCATCGGCCGTGGCTTCCACTTCAAGCATATATTCGCGAGTGTCATCAATAAGTATATTGTTGAGTTTCAACGCAAAGTCGGCCTGTACAATCTCTATTTGCTTCGAAATAGTGCAGTCACCGTAAGTGGCAGTAAGAGTGCCCACACCGGGAGTGCCGCCGGCGGTGAATACATTACCCTCACAAGTACCGATAGCGGCATCACAACTCAAGGTTGCATCAAAGAAATTTTCATCGACAAGGTCTCCGTATTTGTTATATCCGAGGATACGCGGGATTTCGGTGGCGTGTATGGGCAGGTTGATATTTACATCATTGAATGCTATGCGTGTGACAACGTTGTCTTCGGGGGCTGTGGATACACAGAACATACCATTTGCAACGGCTCGAGGCACAGACTCAGTCGTTTTATTGATTACGCGGTCTTGGACAAATAGTTGCGCCGAGCCGCCGGCATCTACAACCGACATAGTGACGCATCCGAGGTGGCGGGCAATATCGGCCATATCGGCTGTCGTGCAGCCGTTCGAGATTCCCCATTCGAAGTCCGTCGATTTATCTATGACCATCATATAGAGCGTACGGCCGTCAGCCGATGCTCCATATCCGGTACGTGAATACACCTTGGCATTGTAGTCCAACGCATTGCCGGCATCATCATTGACACCATCATTGATGATATTGGATAGACCCTGAATGCAGTTGTACAGACGTGGTGTCTCGTTGGTGTCGTATGTGGTCCATCCCTGATTGACGGTGACTATATCGCCTTCAGCCAATTTATTGAGAGCCTCGGCACAAGCACCGCGACCGACCAAAGCCATCTCATAGTCACCCAGCTTTCCGGTACCGGCATTGGGCACCACCTTCCGAACTATGCAGCGCATATCTTCGCCGACTTTCCATTGCTCGCCCTCGCAAAAATCAAGGTATACCTCCGTGCTCACACCTTCGATGATGCGCCAGCGCCAGTTATTGCCATCGGAATAACCTTCAACGGGCTGGAACCCCTTGTCGCGACCAAAGTAGCTGTTGTACATACACATTTGGCCATCATGCGCCACACGATTGACCTGAGTGAATTCCGTAGCATCGAATTTGTCGCTCTTGACAACGCCTTTCCAACCCATAGGCTTGAGCCAAAGCTTTTTGTCCTTGTCAAGGCCTACAATAGGCGTCTGGTAAACATTACACCACGGATCGTTTACCATCACCGTATTGGTGATGACCTTACCGTCACGCACATCGGCACCGAAGACTGTCCCTACGAGAAGATCGGCCGAAGGATACTGCGAGGTTACGCACCAGAAGTTGCCGTTGGCGCCGCCGGTGACCTTATGCCCGGGTGCTGTGTAGCGAGCAGCGGCAGATGCCATTGTCTCGGTGTTGTTGGTGCAATCCTTGGCCTGCATGGTCTCGAGCGTATTATAGGGATTGTCAAGATCCATAGTTATGACATTGACATTAAGCGGAAAACCGACGACTCTGTAACGAGTGTACGTCGTACCCGGACCGATATCACGATGTACACACGTTCGAATGGTGTACTCCTTGCCGGAAATAGTGATGGGTTCCTCTGTCGTCAAGGCAGACATATCGGCTCCGACAGTAAGCATTGATATGAGTACTGCAATAAGGCGTAAGGATGTTCTCATTTCTCTATTATTCAAGATTATTAGTTGTTTAGGTATTTTGTATCTATTCTATATCATCAAATCGCTTAGCCTGACAGGCAACGCGTCCGCTTCAGGACATCGTAAGAGCATAATCGATATTTAATTGGTAAAAGTACGAACTTTAATTCATTTTAACGCTTAATTTTGCCTATTTTAACATTGATAACCGTTTTGACCTACCGAAACTGTGTATCCTTCTATAGCTAAGTAGTTACCCTTTTTTGAGGGCACCCAAAGACATAGTGACACAGTATCGACACGGACGTCTTTCTCGCAGCTCACCATTTTCGGTGATTGCTTGAAAGCGGATTTGCGGCGTTTTAATCTGACTTAAACATCTTTTTTCGGCGATAAAAGAAGTCTCAAAACTTTTTTGTGCAAAAGGCCGACATAACAATTTATTTTTGTAATTTTGCAGCCACTTGAGGATTAGCCCGAACGTCAAAGCAAAGCCCTCCCAAGGCATTACACTCAAGCATGATCAAGCAACACCCAATCACACAAACCTAAGCATAAACAATCCACGCCCCCCCCTTCTCGGCCCCCACCAGAGGACAAAAATACGACACCAAAGTCAAACACTATCTTCACATCATCACCGGATTTTCTCACCATCCCTTATTCAAGCAATTATGGGTAGACTTCTATTCATCCTCTTTATTCTCGCAATGGTCTGCGTCAAATTGTGCGTTGGAAGTCACGACGAAAGCACAATTAAAGCTCCTGTATATTGTTCCGAAGAGACAAATAACCGAGACAGGCAGAATTCGCTTACAGACAGCGCCCGTTACGCCGACAAAAGTATGCCCACCGGATATACACCTTATAGCAACGCACCCTTAGAGGGCAATAACAACTCTAAAATCACACTCATCAATGACACAACGGAGAGCTCGGATGCCGTGGTTATCGTGAAACAAGCCGACAAAATAGTACGCAATACATACATTGCAGCAGGCGACACAGCCACAATCTATATCCCCAACGGCACATACACAATTTATATATATAGAGGAAACGGATGGCATTCGACCAAACAGATGCCTCACAATTTCAGCGGAGGATTCGTCACCCGGGAAAGTTTCTACTCATACGCGCCTTTTTCGCTGTCATACTGTACTCACAACTTGGGCATCTCCGATGCAGCAGGCAAACGCACGTGCTCTGCCAACGAAGTCTTTGGCTCGAGTCGCTAACCGCGAATGCCGGCGGAAGAGACAGACATCGCATACCCACCCAATATTATGAATATTCTGAATTTGAGTAAAATGGCAAAAAGTTGTTTCTCGAAAATTTGGCCGTATCGGAAAAGATTTGTAATTTTGCCCCGCTAAAAGTCTGCGGAAATGGAGTCGTCATTGACTCACCCGGATTTGCAGCAAAACACAAAGACATAAAAAGCTATAAATCAAATAACAACCTAACACTAAAATGATCATCGTACAAGTAAAAGAAGGCGAAAACATCGAGAAAGCTCTCAAGAAGTTCAAACGTAAATACGAGCGCACCGGCGTTGTCAAAGAACTCCGCGCACGCCAAGCCTTCCAGAAACCTTCGGTTATCAACCGCAAGAAAATGATGAAGGCTGTTTACGTACAGAAACTTCGCAGCGTCGAGGATTAATATCATCCGTCTTCGCACCGGGAAGCGTCCGCTCCACGCAGACAAAACCCGCCTCCATCAGACAGAAAAGTAAGGTTCATCGCCAAGACTTTTTTCAGGAATAAAGTCTTTGAGCATCAGACCGTAAACTCATACCGGAAAGGGGGAACGAATACCGAGCAGAAGTTTTTTCTTCGATTTTATTTGGAAAAGACAAAAGGAAGCAGTAAATTCGCACATACGATAAGAAGGCGCACGGGTACCACGACCCGGCATCAGACGCTTATCAATATGTGAGATATGCTGACGAAATCCTTTTTAGAATACCTACGGTGCGAGCTGAACCATTCAGCTTGCACCGTTCTGTCTTATTCTAAGGATCTGAAAGATTGGACTCGCTTTTTGACCGGCGTAGATTGGGACACCGATGATGAGAGCGACATCGTGGATCCGGCAACAGTGACGCGGTCGGACATTCGCGCATGGCTCGCCGATATGACCCAACGCGGACTGGCTCAGACAACGATACGACGCAGGCTGTCTTGCGTGCGCACTTTCTACCGCTATCTGGCACGTTATCACGGATATACCGTAGACCCGACACGAGACCTCGAATTGGCTCACGCCCCCAAGGTGCTGCCGCGCTTTATACCGACGGAAGACACAGAGGCCATATTGGACGCGCCCATCGACCACACCGATTTCCGCGAAGTGCGCGACCGCCTCGCCGTCGAGCTGCTTTACGCCACCGGAATGCGCGCCGCCGAACTCATATCCCTCACAGACGACAATACAGACACCGCCCAAGGCCAAGTCCGCGTCATAGGCAAACGCAATAAGGAACGCATCATACCCATAGCGCCCGAACTTGCCGAGGAAATAAACGACTATCGACAACTGCGTACACAGGTGACCGGGACGCGACATACACCGACACTGATGGTGCGCGAAAGCGGCCAACCGTTATATTACGGGCTCCTAAACCGCATAGTCCACAAGGCTTTGGACCCCGTGGCGCATAGCGCAAAGCGCAGCCCCCACGTCTTACGACATTCTTTCGCCACCGATATGCTCAACGGTGGCGCCGACCTTGACGCTGTACAAAAGTTGCTGGGACACGCCTCACTGGCCACCACGCAATTGTACACACATATATCATACCGAGAATTACAACAAAATTATCAACAGGCACATCCGCGTGCCATTAAAAAAGGAGGAAAACCATGAACGTACGTATCAAAGCTATCCACTTCGAGATTGCAGACCGCCTTGTCAAATTCATCAACAAGAAAACCGAGCGTATCGGACGTCGTAACCCCGAAATCGACACCTTCGATGTCAATCTCAACCTCATCAAGCCCGAAACCGCTCTCAACAAGGAAGTAACCATCCGTGTCGCCATCCCCCAAAGCGGCGAAATCGTAGCCAGCAAAACCGCCGACACCTTTGAGGAGGCCTTCGACGTTGCCGTCGAAGCCGTCGAAAAGCAGCTCGAAAAACGTGCCGCTCGCAACAAGTAACCGAAATCACTTGTTGCGCAAATATATAACATAATCTCGGCACTTATGCCGAAACCTAACCATAAGGCCGACACAAAGCAATCGGCATACAGCACAAAAGCCGGGTATCCCCCCCCTATCATGGGATACCCGGCTTGTTATATCGTGCAAGCAGGCGTATAAACTCCGATAATTCAACAAAGAAGCGGCGTATGCCGTCCTCTGATGGGAGGCATACGCCGCTATAAGATGCGTCCTTACGGACGTGAGGTGCTTACTTTGTCAGACCGGAGATATTGAAAGCACTAAACTCGAGGTCGTTGGCTGCACGCTGTGCCAAGCTGCTGTCCAGCTTGATAGCCTGGCGCAGGTTGGAGGTCAGCATCTGCTCGTTGTTGGTGCGAGCACCCAGGACTGCCATTAGGTAGTAAGTGGTAGCATCGGGCTTATTGATACCGGCAAGAGTGCTCTTAGCCTTAGTATAGTCCTTGGTAAGGATCTGTGCCAGAGCGGCATTATTACTCTTGGAGTCGCCGAAGGCGCGAACTGCGGAGGCGTTGTCACCCTGCTTCAGGTAGTATACGCCGAGGGCATCGCCCAGAGATTCAGCACCGGCAGCGTTGCCGAAGTATTGGTTGGCGGCGCGATAGTTGCCCTTAACCATTTCGACAAGTCCGAGGTTGAGTTTGGGTTCGGCACCGGCGGGAGCCAGTTGTGCAGCACGCTCGAAGGAGGCTTTAGCCTTGTCGTAGTCGCGAGCTACATACTGTGTAAGACCGAGGTCGTTCCATCCACGATAGTCGTTGGGATACTGACGAGTAGCGGTTTCGTAGATCTTCATGCGGCGAGCGTTGTCATCGGTGAGGGTGGCAGCGTAGAGCAGCTCTTCGATGGACAGCTTGGAGGGATCGTTGTCGAAGCATTTGTTGATTTCGCTATCGCTCTTACCGATCACGTCGATAGAAGCTGTGATGCGCGAGTAGCGGAGTTGCGGCAGGATTTCTTCGGCCAGCTGTTCGAATACGGTGGAGATGTTGCGGATTTCGCGTTCGCGCTCTTCGGGGTCTTTGTACATAGACAGGACGCTGAGGATGAGGTCTTTGTCCTGGATGTTGGACTGGCTGACAAGTTTCTGGAAGCCTTCCCAGTCTTCAGCGGTGAAGTTGGCGGTCAGTTCGCCGAATTCGGTGATTTTGTCTTTTTTGAGGCGTCCCGAAACATAACCCTTGGTGTTGTCTTCACGGTTCTGAGCCAGACGCTGGTTGAAGTCGTAAGCACCGTCAGGCGATGCGTAGGACTGGATGTTGATTTCGTTGATGACGCGAGTGCTGTCGCCGCTGGCTGCTACCAGAGAGTTGTGGAACTCGGTCATAGCGTTGGTTTTCAGCTCGGAAGAGCGGATGTTGGCCTGATTGATGAGGAACTTGATGTCGGCAGCGTATTTTTCGTTGATGACACGCTGGAAAGCGTCCTTACCGAGGGCGGGATTTACGGTTGCGGGGTCAGCAAGAGCGGCAGTTGCGATGATGCCGTTGGCTACATTGACGCGAGGCAGAACATACTGCTTCTTGCCCTGAGTAACGACGAAGTCAAGCGCAAGTGTGCTCTTGGCCATTTCGGGGGTATAAGCGTAAGCCGCGGGGATGGTGACGGTACCACCATTCTCGTAGGATATAACGGGATTGTTACCACGTACCTTTTCGCCTTGGAAGGTATAGGGAACGGAAGTGGTTTCTTGTCCGTTGTATACAAGCACGGGAGTAACCGTAACTACGGCGTTCTTAACAAAGAACTTAGCGGGAATGTTACCGGTGATGGTTGCGGGAACCTTTTCGCCGACAACCTCCAGCGGATTGGGGTTGACGTTGAAGTAGTCTTGGCTGAATTGGCCAAGCTTCTTGCCACAGGATGCCAGCATAAGTACTGCACCGAGGGCTAAGGTCAGACATAGTTTTTGTTTCATAGCGAATAGTTCTTAATGTGGTTGTTGTTTAGTTTCTTATTTCATGTATATACGGCCGAGGCCTTGTTTTATTGCGCAAATATACTGCTTTTTAAGGTGCTGCACAAAATCATTTGGGCACAAATAATTGCTAAATTATATTAACACGTGCAAGCTATTGATACACAATACACATCAAGCGTCTCCCCCTTCTATATACAATATGAGAATAACGCCTCGCCGGGGTTCTCATCCCGTCTTTCTTCGCACGAAGGCCCGAAAGCTTGCGCTTTCGAGCCTTCTTTGCGGAAAGACAGGGATTCTTGCTCCGCTTCACTGCGCAAGCGCTCCGCGATTTCTTGCTCCGTTTCACTGCGCAAGCGCTCCGCGATTTCTTGCTCCGCTTCACTGCGCAAGCGCTCCGCGATTTCTTGCTCCGCTTCACTGCGCAAGCGCTCCGCGATTACGAACCCTTTAGGATTCTCATCCCGTCTTTACTCGCACGAAGGCCCGAAAGCTTGCGCTTTCGAGCCTTCTTTGCGGAAAGACAGGGATTCGAACCCTGGGTGCCCGCAAGGGCACAACGGTTTTCGAGACCGCCCCGATCGACCACTCCGGCATCTTTCCGTAAATCTCACGCGGTCGTATGTGTCGTTTTGTGGGTGCAAAGGTACTAAATGTTTTTGATGTGTGCAATATTAGGACACGCATTTCATTGAAAATAATTTTTCGGCTTATATGCAAACGAAGGACATAACTACCCCCTGCCACAACCTTTTGTGACAGGGGGTAAGTTTTATAGCCGGAGTTTAGCGCACGCGCCTTTGCACGTACGAGCGATGCAATCAGTTGACGCGGAAGCGGTCGGTGCCGTCTGCAAAGTATGCCACAATCTGACGGGCGGCGGCGATGCCGGCATTGATGTTGGCCTCGGCGGTCTGTGCGCCCATTTTCTTGGGCGTAAAGAATACGCGGCCGGGGAAGCGTTGACGCAACTCGTCGGCGTTTGTCGGAGCGATATCGGCTACATATTTGATATCGGGACGCTGCTCGAGAGCTTCGGCCAGTGACGCTTCGTCAATGACTTCGCGGCGTGCGGTATTGACCAACAGTCCGCCTTTGGGCATAAGCTCGATAAGATGTTTGTTCACACTGTTGCGTGTCTCATCGGTGGCGGGAATGTGCAGCGATACTACATCATTGTCGGAATACAATTCCTCAACGGAATGCACGGGACGTACTCCTGCTTCTTCGATGACCTTGTCGGGACAATAGGGGTCGAGGGCGCTCACTTCCATACCGAAGCCTTTGGCGATACGGGCAACGTTGCGGCCTACTTGTCCGAAAGCGTGGATACCCAGGCGCTTGCCTTTAAGCTCGGTGCCGGATGTACCGGCGTACATATTGCGCACAGCCATGACTGCAAGGCCGAATACCAATTCGGCCACAGCGTTGGAGTTCTGGCCGGGAGTATTCTCTACTATAATATTATGAGCCGTGGCGGCTTTGAGGTCGATGTTGTCGTATCCGGCGCCGGCGCGTACAACGATTTTCAGTTGCGGGGCGGCATCCATGAGTGCTGCATCGACAATGTCGCTGCGCACGATGAGCGCATCGGCATCCTTGACTGCTTCAAGCAGTTGGGCGCGATCTGTATATTTTTCGAGGATGGCGAGTGTATGTCCGCCTTCTTCGACGGCCTTGCGAATGCCTTGAACTGCGGCAGCCGCAAAGGGCTTTTCGGTGGCTAATAATACTTTCATTGTAACGGTGTCTTAGGTTTTTGACGACTACATTGTATCAATGTACGGCCTGGAAGTCGGCCATAGCGTCTACAAGCACCTTGACACTGTCGATGGGAAGGGCGTTGTAGAGCGATGCGCGGAAGCCGCCGACACTGCGGTGGCCTTTGATGCCTACTATGCCGCGTTGTGTGGCAAATTCCACGAAGTCTTTTTCAAGCTCTTTATACTCGGGTTTCATCACGAAGCATACGTTCATGATCGAGCGGTCGGCCGGGTCGGTGACCGTACCGACAAACATGCGGCTCGAGTCTATGGCTTCGTAGAGCATGGCGGCCTTTTCGAGGTCACGGCGTTCGAGTTCCTTGATACCGCCGAGGTCTTTGTAGTAGCGCAGGGTCTGCAGTGCCGAGAATATGGGCAGTACGGGCGGAGTGTTGAACATCGAGCCTTTGGCTACGTGTGTACGGTAGTCGAGCATGGTGGGGATGACTCTGTCGACATGTCCGAGAGCATCATCGCGTACGATGACGATGGTGACGCCGGCGGGAGCGAGGTTTTTCTGTGCTCCGGCGTATATTGCGTCATACTTGGAGACATCCACGGCGCGCGAGAAAATATCCGAGCTCATATCTGCCACCAGACGGCAAGGCACATCGGGGTCTTTGCGTATCTCGGTACCGTAGATGGTATTGTTGGACGTATAATGGAAGTAATCGATGTCGGCCGGGACGGTGAATCCCTTGGGTATATGGCTGTAGTTGTCGGCTTCGCCGGAGGCCACAACATCTACTTCGCCGAAGAGGCGTGCTTCTTTGATGGCCTTGTGTGCCCATGTGCCGGTGTCGAGATAGCCGGCACGCGTGCGCAACAGATTGTAAGGTATCATGCAGAACTGCATCGAGGCGCCACCGCCGAGCCACAGCACGCTGTAGCCTTCCGGAATTTCAAGTAGTTCTTTGACAAGAGCCGTGGCTTCGTCAATAACGGCTTGGAATTCCTTGCTGCGGTGCGATACTTCCAATATGGACAATCCGGTATCAGCAAAATTGATGATTGCGTCTGCCGTATTCTGAATGGTGTACTGGCTCAGAATCGATGGACCGGCATAGAAGTTGTGCTTCTTCATACTCATAGTGTTTGTATTGTTATAGGTTTGTCGTTCGGGTTATATCAGTGCTCCGCATCTCCGTTTGACAGTGTGCCATGACGGCGCGCTTGCACGGGGCAAATATAGCTATATTTTTTGTGATATACGGCCATTATCACAAAAAAACGTGTAAAAAAGCAAGAGACCCATCTTTTGATAGGTCTCTTGATGATTGGTGGCGGAGGCAGGACTCGAACCTACGACCTTCGGGTTATGAGCCCGATGAGCTACCACTGCTCTACTCCGCGATGTTTTAGTGGTGCAAAGGTAGGCACTTCCTACGATATAGCCAAATAATTTAACAGTATTTAACCCGAACAAAATTCAGCATCAACCGACTTAGTGTTGTAAATCAAACCCCTATCCTTCTAATTGTCAATACATAGATATATATCCGGCGCAATAAGCGGTGATAAATAGGCGCATAAGTCTTATCGTCCGTTCGAGCTAAGCTATATTACTTTTAGCGTTTTTTGGCTTAGCCATTAGGCTGATAAGTATTATCTTTGCCGTATGGAAAAGATCGGTCAAGGCGCAACGACAAACGATGCACCGCAAAATAAAACCAAATCAAAAAGCAAGGCCGCCAAAGGCACACGCCGACACAAAGTCCTGCTATATACAGCTGCAAGCATAGCAGCGCTCATCGTCATCACCGGCATATGGGTATGGACCACCATAGCACGCACTTACGACGGTGACCGACCCATGCGCATATACATTCGGCAAGGCTCCGACTCGGAGACCATCTCCAAGATCCTCACCGACAGCCTCGGCGACTACGGCGCCACCGTAGCCCGGATATGGCAGTGGCGCGATGGAAGGCCGGAGGTCGCCGCCGGATCGTACGTCATCTCCAAAGGAGACCGCGCCTGGTCGGTAGTCAATAGACTGCGTTTAGGGGTTCAGACACCCATACGTCTTACGTTCAACAACGTACGCACGCTCGGCGATCTGGCTTTGCGCATCAGTGCCAAGATGATTTGGGACTCCACAGCTTTCATCAACGGCTGCGCCGAAGTCCTCCCGGCCATGGGCTACGACACGCCCGAGCAGTACATCGCCGCTTTTGTTCCGGACACCTACGAGGTTTTTTGGACCGACAGTCCGGCCAAGCTCATCAAGCGTCTGACCGCAGTGCGTGACGCCTTCTGGACTACGGAACGATGCCGACAGGCCAAAGCCTTAGGTCTTACGGCGGTGCAGGTGACCACTCTGGCATCCATAGTCGAAGAAGAAACCGCCAAGGTCGATGAACGTCCCAAGGTAGCGCGTCTGTATCTCAACCGTCTGGCAATAGATATGCCGCTGCAAGCCGACCCAACCGTCAAATTCGCCATAGGCGACCCAACCCTGCGACGCATCACCGCACCTATGCTACGCACGCCATCTCCATACAACACCTATTTAAATAAGGGACTTCCGCCAGGCCCGATACGTATGCCCGAGCGAGCCACCATTGATGCCGTCTTGCACGCACCCGAGCACAATTATATATATATGTGCGCACGCGAAGACTTCAGCGGATACCACAACTTCACCGACGATTACGCCGTACATACGGCCAACGGCACTCGGTATCGCGCCGTACTAGATGCCCGCGGCATCAAGTGATTCTTCCTTTATACGGCCGGTGCAAATGCTTATACGGCCGCAGGCAGCGGCTCTAAAAGCCTTTATTGCATTCAAGAACAGGAAACAATTTCTGCGTCAAGGACAATTGACAGCACATTTTTTGCACGACCCACTAAGTATAAACTACAGGACACGGATACAGGACGAGCCATAAAAGACCTCGATTGTTTTACCCAAATCCATTATAGCAGATTTTTTCCCTCGTCAAGAGTAGTGCATATCGCCAAAAGTATGTAAATTTGTAAGTTGTAACCAAACGACATAACAAAACACACGTCATGAGCATATACAAATATACACAACGTCTGCATCGCATAGCAGCCGTAACCGTCATCGCCACCCTCGCCTTTTCGGCGTCTTACGCTGCCAACGACTCGCAACTGCTCGTCGAGATGCCGGTGCCGCCGGACGAGATTACACGTATGGACCAGCGCGCCAACTACATCCTGGACAACTTTTGGAAAAACTGCAATTTTAAGAGCATATTCTCGTCCAAAGATCGCTTGGACTATACGATGGGGCAATTCTTTGCGCTGACGCCTCTGGCAACAGCCGACACGGTACATATCGCCATCAATCGCCTGCTTGCCGGCGTGGAGCGATCGGCTCCCAAACAATTGCCCGAGCTGGCACACATAGCCGAGCGATGGACCTATGCCGACAGCGCCGAATACCAGAGCGACGAACTCTATCTGCCTTTCGTGAAGGCTGTGGTTGACTGCAAAAAGGTTAAAGGTGCCGAACGCGCACGCTTCGAAGCACAGTACAAAGTGTTGACATCCAGCAGCATCGGATGCTCCGTACCCGACTTCGAGTTTGTACGTCCCGATGGCACCACCGGACACTTCGGCGAAGTCGATGCGCCGTACATTCTGCTGATGTTCTTCGACCCCGATTGTGCCGACTGCCGTCTGGCCAAGGCTCGCTTCAGCGCCGATTACGCCATAAATTGGCTGTGCGAAAAAGGAATTCTAAAAATCGTTGCCATATACCCCGGCGAAGATTGCGACCAATGGCGCGCCGAAGCGCTTGACATGCCCGGCACATGGGTCAAGGGCAGTTTTGCCGATGCAGACGCCTACTTTGCTATGCCCACCATGCCGATGCTATATTATATAGACAAACAGCATATAGTGCAAGTCAAAGACATTAAACCTGATAATGTACTTACAGCCTTCCAATCTTTGGTGCGCAGCATCGTCAACAGCGCACAGGCTGCAGACAGCGACAAGCCTGCCGACAACGCCGGCGATGAACAGCCTAAATCCGAATAAACCATCCCGGCACAAACATGAAAATAGCCGTACTGATTTCCGGAGGCGTTGACAGCGCCGTAGCCGTCTACCGCCTGCTCGAACAAGGGCACGACCTGCACTTGTTCTATATACGCATAGGGTTGGACAACGGCGAGGGCGACTGCTCGGCCGATGAAGACATCGAGATGTGCACCCTGATAGCACGCCGCTTCGGATTGCCATTTGAAGTGGTGTCGCTGCATCAAGAGTATTGGGACAACGTCATGGAATACGCCCTGCGCACCGTGCGCCAAGGACTGACGCCCAATCCCGATATGATGTGCAACAAGATGATTAAATTCGGGTACTTCGAACAACGCTGGGGACACCTCTACGATATGACCGCCACCGGCCATTACGCCACCGTCATCACCGATGCCGACGGCCACAAATGGCTGGGTACGGCCATCGACCCGGTCAAAGACCAAACAGACTTCCTGGCACGCATATCCTACGAACAACTGAGCCACCTGATGTTCCCCATAGGCGACCTACCCAAGGAGGAAGTACGCCGCATAGCCGCCGAAGTACGTATGCCCAATGCCATGCGCAAGGACTCGCAGGGTATATGCTTCCTCGGCAAAATCAATTACAACGACTTCATACGCCGCCATCTGGGCGAACGACCCGGCCCGATTATCGAAATCGAAACCGGGCGCAAACTGGGCGAACACCGCGGATTTTGGTTCCACACAATAGGACAACGCAAGGGCCTGGGGCTCAGCGGAGGCCCGTGGTACGTGGTGCGCAAAAACGCTCATGACAACGTCGTATACGTCTCCGGAGGATACGACACCGCCAAGCAATACGGCGACACGCTGCCGCTGACCGAGATGCACTTTATCTCCGGATGTCCGTGGACACCCCAAGAGTTGGCAAAAGGCATCGATATAACCTTCAAAAATAGGCACACGCCCGAGTTTACGGACGCGGTGATGACCTTGGCCGCCAACGGCGACTACGTGGTACGCGCCGCTCATCCCATCCAGGGCATAGCCCCCGGGCAATTCTGCGTAATCTACGACAAAGAACGCCGCCGCTGCTTCGGCTCGGGTATCATCACCGGGACAAGCGTCATCACCGACAATTCCAATACAAAATGACACGAATATGGACGACCGCATAAAACTCGTAATCATGGGCATAAGCTACAACCCCGTACGCAGCGGAGCCTTTGCTCTGCTCCTTGCCGACGAAGAGGGCGAACGACGCATACCAATACTCATCGGGGCAAGCGAGGCCCAGGCCATAGGCATCAAGATGCAAGGCGTAATTCCGCCGCGCCCTATGACCCACGACCTGTTTTGCTCGCTCGGCCAAGCATTTGGCATACAGCTCGAAGAAGTTTTCATCTACCGCTTCGAAGACGGCATATTCTCCTCGGAAATGACCTTCCGAGACCGCGAAGGCAAAGAAGCCGTCCTGGATGCTCGCACCTCCGATGCCGTGGCCATAGCCGTGCGTGTCGGAGCATCCATATACACCACGCCCGGAATCCTGGAACGCGCCGGACTGTCCTTGGAGGAATGTATCACCGAAGACCTCAACAAAGAGCCGGAGGACCGAAAGCGCCGAGTGTCGAAAGAAGAGCCGCAAGACCCGGACGAAATGTCCGATGAACAGCTCGAGGCTCTGCTCGAACAGCTGACGCGCGATGAGGAGTACGAGGAGGCCGCTCGCATCAATTCGATACTCCGTCAGCGACGTAAAGACAAATAGCAAACAAAACCTAAAAACCATACAATAAACCAATTTAACCAAAATCACACACGCTTCAATGAAAAGCTCCACACTAAAAGCGAGACTTGCAACTCTGAGCTTCTTTGAGTTTGCCATATGGGGGACATACCTCGTATCCATGGGTATGTTCCTGTATCACGTAGGCTTAGGCCAGCAAATATTCCTATTCTATATGGTTCAGGGACTCGTGTCCCTATTTATGCCCGCCGTTATGGGCATAATTGCCGACCGTTGGCTGCCGGCACAAAAGACCTTATCACTATGCCACTTCATATCCGCGATATTTATGCTCGCCGCAGGATATTACGCCATGTCGGTACTCCCCGAAGGTTGGATCAATATGACCCACGAGCAACTGGCCGGGACTGTAGACTTCGGCACAATATTCACACTATATACCATCTCGGTGGCATTCTATATGCCTACCATCGGCCTGAACAACTCGGTGGCATTCAACGCCCTTGAGCGCAACGGCCTTGACACCGTCAAAGACTTCCCTCCCATACGGGTCTTCGGAACGGTAGGCTTCATCGTCGCCGAGTTGCTGGTGAACTTCGTCGCTATTGACGGCGTCACCCTGCAAAAAAGCTACACCCAATTTTTTGCCACCGGCGCCTTCGGCATCATCATGGCCCTATACGCCCTGACAATGCCCAAATGCCCTGTCAATAAGAGCGCCAACGGCGGCATTGTCGATGCCCTCGGACTACGCGCCTTCGCGCTGTTCAAGACACGCCGCATGGCCATATTCTTCATATTCTCGATGCTGCTGGGCGTGTCACTGCAAATCACCAACAGCTACGGCACCACCTTCATCGAAAGCTTTAGCAAAGTAAGCGAATACAGCGAGGGCCTGCTCAACGGATGGTTTGCGCACAACCCGACATTCCTGATTTCGATTTCGCAGTGCTCCGAAGCTCTGTGCATCCTAATGATTGCCTTCTGTCTTAAGCGCTTCGGCATCAAAGGCGTGATGCTGATTGCGATGTTTGCCTGGGTATTGCGCTTCGGCTTCTTCGGCATCGGCGACACCAACTTCCCAGGCGTTGTATTCCTGATACTATCTTGCATCGTCTACGGTGTAGCCTTCGACTTTTTCAACGTCTCCGGCGGCATCTACGTCGACCAGCAAACCGACCCCAAGCTGCGCTCGTCCGCCCAAGGTCTGTTTATGATTATGACCAACGGTATCGGCGCATCCTTAGGCACATTTATCGCCGGCGAATTTGTAGTCAATAAATACGTCATGACTCAGAAAGTCGGCACCCAGGGTATGATTGACGGATGGCATCACTCGTGGTTCATCTTCGCCGCATACGCCTTGATAGTCTTCGTAATGTTCTATCTCTGCTTCAAAGCGCCCAAGAAGTCCGAAGAAAAGACAGTCAACAATATCTAACGGCTTGCGACTGTGCGATGTCCGGCATCCGGACATCGCACCACACAGCCGCCGACTATACGGCAATGATTCAATTCTACGCACCCGATATACAACAGACGCTCACGTTGCCGCCCGAAGACAGCGCCCACGCCTTACGCGTACTGCGTATGCGCACGGGCGACACACTGTATGTGGTGGACGGCCGCGGCACGCGCTATACGTGCACCCTCATAGGCGGTGATGCACGACGCGCCGCCGTAGCCATCGAACACGCCGTCACCATCGAGCGCGTATGGCCTGCAGACATCACCGTAGCCGTAGCCCCGGCCAAGCATATCGACCGCACCGAATGGCTGATCGAAAAATTGGTGGAAATCGGAGTGGACAACTTCATCCCCGTACTGTGCGCCCGGTCGGAGCGCCGCGAAATCAAGGTCGAGCGCCTGCGCAAAATCGCCGTATCGGCCATGAAACAATCGCTCAAGGCCACAATGCCGTATATAGCCGAAATGACGCCCCTACCCCGACTGTTGCAGCAGACAACAGCGCAACAACGCTTTATCGGATATTGCGATGCCGAAACCGAGCGGTCTCTGCTCGCCAAGGCCCTGCAACCTCATATGAGCACGTTGCTACTCATCGGACCCGAAGGCGACTTCACCCCACAAGAAGTGAAACAATGCCTCGATGCCGGATGCCGTGCCGTCACTATGGGCGACAACCGACTGCGCACCGAGACAGCCGCACTCGTTGCCTGCGACACTTTCCATATCATCAACCAAATTCACTCATGAACGCCAACGAATTACTGCAATACCTAACCCCGGCGGCAGCCAAGGGCTCGACATTCTTCCTTCTGGCCGGTCCGTGCGTCATTGAGGGCGAAAAAATGGCTCTCGACATTGCCGAAGACATACTGCGCACCACCTCCGAGCTGGGCATACCTTACGTATTCAAGGGCAGCTACCGCAAGGCCAACCGCAGCCGACTGGACTCGTTTCAAGGCATAGGAGACGAAAAGGCACTGCGCATACTCGCCAAAGTGCGCGATACCTTCGGCATACCCGTAGTCACTGACATACACCTGCCCGCCGAAGCCGCCATAGCCGCCGAATATGTGGACATACTGCAAATTCCGGCGTTTCTGTGCCGTCAGACCGACCTTTTGGTCGCCGCGGCCCACACCGGCAAGATGGTCAATATCAAGAAAGGTCAGTTCCTGGCACCCGAATCGATGCATTTTGCCGTCGAAAAAATTAGGCAAAGCGGCAACAACGCCGTAGCCGTCACCGACCGAGGCACGATGCTGGGCTACGGAGACCTGGTAGTGGATATGCGCGGTATTCCCGTGATGCAACAGCAATGCGGATGCCCGGTCATCATGGACATTACACACTCGCTGCAACAGCCCAACACGGCAGGCGGAGTCACCGGAGGACGTCCCGAACTCATCGAAACCCTCGGCCGCGCAGCTATTGCCGTAGGCGCCGACGGTATATTCATCGAGACCCACCCCGAACCGACCAAGGCGCTATCAGACGGCGCCAATATGCTGCGCCTGGACCTTCTGCCCTCGCTGCTGCGACACCTTCTGGCCATACGCCGCACCATCGCAACATTCTGAGAGCGAAACCATATCGCAACACTTCCGAACCTTACACATCACGACTTTCCTGACATTTCATTCCACAACAGATGATAAAACATATATCCCTATTACTGGCCGCTCTGGCCACTCTGGCTACTCCGGCACGCGCCGACATCAACAACCCGATGACCCGCGCCGTACTCAACGTCTACGCCCAACAACTCAGCGAAGACCCCAAGGACTACGAGACATACCTCAACCGCGCCAACGTCTACTACAGCAACAACGAGTATCTGCGTGCACTTTCGGATGCGGACAACGCCATCAAGTACATCCCCGAAAAAGACACCGAGACGCGTATGCGCGCCCTCACTCTGCGTGCCAACATATATTTGCAGACCGAACGGCCCACCGAAGCCCTACGCGACCTTGACGCCACGGTGGCACTGGACCCCACCTCTTATGTCAACGTCTACCTGCGCGCCAATACGCGCTACACTCTCGGACAATATTCAGCCGCTCGCGAGGATTACAATCGGCTGCTACGTCTCAACCCACGCAGCACCGAAGCTATGATCGGCCTGGCTCGTATCGCGGTCAAAGAAAACAACCTCGGCACAGCTACCCAATACCTTGACGATGCGGTAGCATCCGATCCCAACAACGCCGACATATATGTGCGCCGCGCCAATGTGCGCCGCTCAATGGGCAACGGCAGTGGCGCCGTCGAGGATATTATGCTGGCGCTGAGTACGGACGCGTCCAACGCTCGCGCCACAAAACTGCTTGTAGATATGGCCAACACCGACTACGCCGTTGTCATCGAAGGTATTACACGCGCCATCGAACAAGCTCCGCGCGTGGCCATGTTCGTGTACCTGCGTGCTTACATACAGCAAGCGCATTTCCACTACAAAGCCGCATTGGCCGACTACAACACCATCATCACACAAAACCTCAACGACTATCGCGGCATATACGCCGGAACGGCAAGCTGCCGATATGCCCTCGGCCAATACGAACAGGCTTTGGCCGACATTGACCAAGCATTGGCTGCCTCTCCCGATAATGCAGGCAACCATATACTACGCGCACGCATATTGCGTGCCCTGGGGCGGCGTGTAGATGCCTATAGCGCCGCCGCTCGCGCATTGGCATTACGGCCCAACAATACACAGGCTCTCATCGAACTTGGCCTGACCGCATATTCGCAAGAACAATACAGCCAAGCCGCCGACCTATTCGGCGAAGCGACAATGACAGCCGAAGGTGCCGATGCGGCACGTGCATATATGCTTCGCGCGTCCGTGCTCGAAGAACATCTCAACCAACCCGTGGCCGCCGCCGGATTCTACCGCCACGTAGCCGAGATTACCACACCACAGGCACGGCAAAACGCGACCACAGGCGCCCAACCCTCTGCCACCGCCTCGGACGCCGCTGCCATCCTAAGCGCCGACCCGGCAATGCTGCGCCCGCTGGCACTGCTGCATTGCGGCTCACGCGAAGCGGCCGATGCAGCTATGGCGGCAATACTTGCGCTGCCCGATGCCGACGGTGCCCACGCCTTCGAAGCCGCCTGCTACTACGCCCAAGCATCCGTCCTCGCCAAAGACAAGACATCAGCCTCAGCCGACACCGATGCGGCCTTCCGCCATCTCGAGACCGCACTGACACGCGGATACGGCGACCTGCACCGTCTCCGTGACGACACCGATGCCCCGGCCAATATCGCACCCCTACGCCAAGACAGCCGCTTCACAGCTCTCACAACACGCTTCGCCCACCTCTTCTGAGGCGCATAAGACACCGACTTCCCCTGACGCCTATATCACAATGAGTATACGACAGAATATTCTCGTAACCTCGGCCGGCAAACGTGTCGAACTTGTCAAGGCTATCAAAAATACCGCCCACGATCTCCTCGGCTCGAACGTAAAGATCTATACGACAGATATGAACCCGGCGATGGCTCCGGCCGGATATGTCTCGGACGAGTGCATCAAGGTTCCGCGCGTCACCGACGAGTCTTACCCTCAAATTCTACGCGATATTTGCTACAAATATTCTGTAGGGCTGCTCATTCCGACCATTGACACGGAGCTTGTACTCCTATCCGAACTATATGACGAGTTCAAAGCACAAGGCACGCATATTGCAATATCGGACAGCACTTTCATCCATCAATGTCGCGACAAAAGACTGATTAACAAATTCTTTGAGCAGCACGACATCAGCATTCCAACGCCCGTAGACAAATACGATCCTACATTCCCCTGCTTTGCCAAGCCCTACGACGGGTCGCTGAGTACGAACATACATGTGCTACGTGGGCCCGAAGACCTCACCAAAGAGATTTCGGAAGATCCAAAGCTGATGTTTATGGAGTACATCGATAAGAATGTCTACAAGGAGTTCACCGTTGATATGTACTATGGTATCGATGGAAAAGTCAAGTCAATCGTTCCACGCCTGCGCATCGAAATCCGCGCCGGCGAAATCAATAAGGGCGTGACACGCAAAAACTCGATTATCGCATACCTTCGTTCAAGACTCGGGCATCTCGACGGCGTCCGAGGTGTGATATGCCTGCAATTGTTTTACGATGAAGCCTCCGGAGACATTAAGGCAATAGAAATCAACCCGCGTTTCGGCGGCGGCTATCCGTTAAGCTACGAAGCCGGGGCAAATTATATCGAATATCTGATACGCGAATATCTGCTTGGGCATAACCTCGAATACGATGAATCCTGGAAAGACAACTTTCTGATGCTGAGATACGATGCAGCCATATTCACTCAACTTAAGGGCTGAACTCATTTTGCTTACGTCTGCTATGCGAAAGCCTCTTTCGGATTATGTCGTCGCCTTCGACCTTGACGACACGTTGTACAAGGAAATCGAGTTTCTGAAGTCCGGATACTATCATATTGCCCTAACCTTATGCGACAATGCCGAAGATGCATCCGTCTTGGCCAAGTCTATGTACGACTGGTACAATGCCAAGTGCAATGTATTCGAGAAAGCGATCGAAGCCACCGGGAGCACCTGCGATATTTCAAGTCTTCTGGCAATATACCGAGAGCACATCCCGGATATCACACTACCACACGGTAGTAAAGAGTGCCTTCGGACGCTGAAAGCTTACGGCGCAACATTAGCTCTTATTACCGATGGCCGTACGCTGACCCAGCGCAATAAGATTAGAGCGCTTGGGCTTGACCGGATTATACCTGCGCACAATATCATCATCTCCGAAGAATTTGGCTCGGAAAAACCGTGTGCAGCCAATTACGAAGTCATCGAACAGCGCAACCCCGGCAAAAAGTACTGCTACGTAGGCGATAATGTAATCAAAGATTTCGTTACAGCCAACAGTCGCGGATGGCTGACTACCGGCCTTCGTGACAATGGATTCAATGTTCATCGTCAAGACGCCGAGTGCCGTCCCGAGTATCAGCCTTCAATCTGGATAGACAGCTTGGACGAACTTCCCGACACAATTATACGCGCAGACTTTCGCCCGTCGCAGCCGCAACTCTAACCGGCCATAGTTATCCAATCTCAGACACCGACTGAAACGCCACCACTCGACAAGTGTCAAAACGAGCGCAATTTTGAGAAGAAATACAATCGGGACCGCTCGAGCATAAAAACCGAGCGACTCCGATTGCATTATAGAGTATGATTCTTCCGCTCACTTGGCGACGGAGGCGAGGCGGGCGATGTACTTGCCGATGATGTCGAATTCGATATTGACTTGCGACCCTACGCCGAGACGGCAGAAGTTGGTGTGCTCGTAAGTGTAGGGGATGATGGCTACGCGGAAACTGCGCGGACGGCTGTCACAGACTGTAAGGCTGACGCCGTTGACCGTCACCGAGCCTTTTTCGACCGTGACATAACCCTGCGCAGCCATTTCGTCCGATACGGTATATTCAAACGTGTAGTAACGGCTGCCGTCTACATTCTGTATATCGGTGCATACGGCTGTCGTATCTACGTGCCCCTGGACGATATGTCCATCCAGGCGATCGGACAAGCGCATTGACCGCTCAAGGTTAACCAAATCGCCTACAGCCAGGCGGCCGAGGTTGCTACGCTCCAGCGTCTCCTGTATGGCTGTCACCGTATACGTATCATCATCGATGTCTACTACCGTGAGGCATACGCCGTTATGCGCGATGGATTGATCTATGGACAATTCATTGACAAACGAGCAGCGGACAGTCAAATGCAGATTGCCGTCATCACGGCGTGCGGCCACTATGGTGCCGGCTTCTTCTACTATTCCTGAAAACATATCGTATTCTTGATTTTTCTTTTTGTTCTTTTTTTACTCGGGGTTTAGTATCTCATTGTATTTTAGCATAATACAATGGGAGAGGATTTTACTTTTTCAGAATAATGTACATCGGACGTGCAACGTTCCAAGCAAATGAGACTGTAGCCGTGCCACGCTTTTTGTCATAGGAGACGTTGATGCTGCGTCCGTCGGCCTCGACATATCGCGGTTGCTTTTTCATACCATTGAATACCAGGGTGATGGTCTTATGGTCCTTGGCTCCGGCATAATCGCCTTGGGCGCTGAGTACGACGTCTATCTGCTTGCCCGTATCGTTGCCGCTCATGCTTATGACGCGACCTTGATTGTGACCTATCGTGGTGGGCGTCGCCATATCGTCCTCGAAGAGCGTCGAGAATGTCTGCTTTCCGGCCAGGGGATAATAGTCTATATGGTAACGGCTATTACGATACTGAGTCGTGGACTTCATCGGGTAGTCGGCCGTAACGATAAACGATCCTGCACGTGCAAACACCGGAGTGAGGTCTATGGCGGCATCGTAATTGGTCACCGTGCCGCCTTTGTATACCGTTAGCGGCGCACTGACATCTACCCAATCGCTGCCCTCGGGGAATACGACCGGACGTTGCACTGTCCCTTGCGTCATCACCGGCGCAACCATAATGTCGCGTCCCCACAGGAATTGGTCGGAAATGCCGTCATAACGGCCTGCGGCCTCAGCGTCATGGAAATCGAGAGGACGTACCAGAGGCCAACCCTTGGTGGCATTTTCCCATGCCAAGGTATAGTTGTACGGCAGCCAGCGATAGCGCTCTTTGACAAGCGAGAGCAGCAGCGATCCGTATTTGGGATAGTTGTACGGCTCTGCCTTGTATTGGGCATGGGTGCGCAGCATCGGCGAGAATACGCCCAATTGCATCCAGCGCACATACAATTCGTCATCCGTGGGATGCTCCGGATCGATAATGGAGAATCCTCCGACATCATGTCCCATATATCCGAGACCCGAAAGACCGGAATTGAGCATTATGCGTATTTGCGGTTCAAGTCCACCCCAAGTACGGGACACATCTGTAGACCAGGGGAATACATTGTAACGCTGCAGACCTGTTGTGCCGCCGCGCATCATCGTCATCATACGGCGGTCGGGGAATTTGGCTTTATGCATATCATACACAATACCGCTCCAATCGTTGCCGTAGAGATTATGATACTGGCGTGTAAGCAGGCCGTTGGCGTGCAAACCGTTTTCGGGATGCACCTCGGGTTCGCCCAAGTCGCCCCACCATGCACTCACGCCGCGATCGGACAACGCTCCATAGCGGTCGGCCAACCATTGGCGCGTCTTGGGATTGGAGACATCGAACATTCCGCCTTGTCCCACCCAGATGGTAACGTTGAGCGGGCGGTCTACACTGTCTTTATTCATGACAAACATACCCTGAGGCGCAAGTTTGTTGTAATTGTCCACACCACGGCCGTTGCGCAGCACGTAGGGCTGGGCGATGGTGACCACGTTGATGTGTTTCTTATTGAGGTATTCCAGCATTCCGTCCGGGTCGGGCCATTGCTGCTTGTCCCACGCAAGGCGCCCCATATCCTGCTCACGTCCATACCAATACAAGTCAAGCACCACGCCGTCTAATGGGTAGCCCTGAGTCTGCAGCGAGTCAATTACGCCACTCAATTCATCGTCCGAATGGTATCCGTACCGACTGCTTATGTATCCCAATGTCCACAGCGGCGGCAATTCCTGACGCCCGGTCAGCGCCGTCAGCGCCGTAGTCACCGAAGCAAGTGAGGCATCCTTACCCGTTACGTAGTAGTACGATATAGGGCGTGCATCCTCAAAGGTGTATACGATATCCTTGCCCGTGGTCATTGTGGCTGTGCCGTAATCGTCAAATAGTAAGGCATATCCGTGCGAAGACACCAGCAGCGGCATTGAGATATTCATCTGCTTCAGACGACGCTCACTGCCTATATAGCCGTAGTTCTGTTTGTTGTACATCACCAGCGTATCATTGGCCAAATTGAGGCTATAACCACGCTCACCGCCGCCGTACAACGATGCACCCTCGGCGGTGGATATCGTCAGCGCATAGCGCTGCACACCGTCGGCACTCGCAGGCAAAGCCTTGATACCTTTGTCCACAATTGCCGAGCCTTTGTATTTAGCACCGACTGTCAACGCATTATTCGATACTTTTGCTTCGGCAAACGGCATTATACTTCCTACCTCGGTTTCGACTATGGGAGCCGTGGTGATGACGGGACGCTCGGCACCGTGCTTTATCAAAGGAGTATGAGTCACTTTGATAATCCCGGGAGCTATTTCCTTGGCTGTCAAAGACGTGCCATCTCCGTAATTGGCTATGGACACCGGTGCGGCAGTCTGTCCCGATGCATGGATTGCAATGGCTAAGGCCGCTATGGTCGCTATGTATTTTGTACAGTTCATAATAATGTATCGTGTAAGTCTGATGTTTCTCATTTAATCTTCGGGGCTATATAGATGTCTATCGGGGAGTACGTCTTTATCAGTACGGCGAATGAAAACTTTGGCAAATACCATCATCAACCGGTGCTTAGTTGAGCTTTCGATGCAGCCGCGAGCTATTTCGCAGGCCCAAAGTTCCGGAGCTCGAATGACTGGCACATCGGCTGTCGGACGGTATGCAACGCCCGTCAGGGGTCGATGCGGTTGAGGTAGCTTTGATGGCTGATGCTCTCGTCGCCGGGCTTATTGTAGGTGTCGCCTACCTTGAGTACACGCTCTTTCTTGTGCTTGCCCAAAGCAGCATGCTTGGCCACGTCCGCAAACAGCTTCGATTCAGCCAATTTCGGCCCCCAAACTTCGATAAGCCGCTCGTAGCGCAGATTATTCATATCATCGTACAGACCGCGCAAGGCAGGCTGTTTTTCCATATCGGTGCGCGTCCATATCTTATTGTCATCAAGGTATTTGCAGGCAGCGGATATCTGCTGCTTGGTCGCAGGCTTGTCCGCGCTTACTTCTTCTGTCGCAGGAGTCGGCTCCGTCTCAGGCTGCTGCACGGCTTGTTCCTGTGCCTTGTCTTCTGTAATCACGGTCGGGGCTGCCGGAGTCGGAGCTTGAGCCGCTGCCAATGCCGTTGTGTCATCGGGATTGGCCGCCGGAGCCAGAGTCTCTTTATCTTTGCTCCCGGAGCATGTACCGAGCAACAGCATCAGCACAATGCCTACCAGCAACCCAACGCCGAAAGATATGGCATGTCGGTGCTGCCACATCCCGGCGCCGATATAGCGCAGATGATTGGTGCGGCTCTGGCCTTCCTGTATGTCCGCTGTCAGCTCATAGCCTTCCAGAGGGCTGTCATTCAGCGCTTTTTGACTCAAAATGTCAAATTTGATGGGTGCGCCCAAGTCACTGGACTTCACCGGCACTTCAAAGCGATAAATCTTACGACGTTCGGGCAACTGTATCAGAGCCTGCGTCAGCGTAGCCAGGTCCATGCGTCCCGAGTATGGGAAGTAGCCCTCGGCATTGACCGATACAGTGGCTTGAGCCAATTCGCTGCGCGTAAAGGCCTCGCCTTCGGCCGTAATGGGGCGACCGTTGACCAGTATCTCGCAATCGCGTATCCGCGCATGCGTAGCCAGCGATGTCACTTTGAAGGATGACGGGGTGATAATTTTGCGCGAATCGTCTGTCGAAATCAGACGCGGCGTCACTTCGGCGGCATCCACGGAGATGGTCTCGGATACGTCGTCAAAGCCTTGGCGACGCCATGTCACCGTCACCATGTCGCCCATAGTGGCTCGTATGGGGGCGTCAAGACGCATACCATATACCCAGGGGTCAAAGCCGTCGTCTCCCTTCTCGGGCGGCAGTATAACGGCCGGTGCGCCTATGGGTTCGGCTGTAAGGTCGGCAATCACCGGTGTTACCTGCAAGTCTGCATCTACCAACAATATACCGCGATACGGCAGATAGCATTGCTGCCACAGTCCATCGCCGAGGAAGGTCTCCAAAGCCGGGGCGCTTTCGCCTCCGTAAAGACGCCATGCCCATGAACCCGAGGGATTCATAGCCACGCACCGCGGCGCATCGTGGCGCACCGTATAGTCACGCGAAAATGTCGCACGCAACGCCGCCACATCTTCGTTGCTCACCTTCACAGCCGAAATGGTGCGCGTGGTTTGCTTGACCACCGACACAAGGTCGTCCGTCGCAATTTCGATGTCCGACGGCACAAATATCCATGCGGCAAGGTGGTCGCCGGAATTATTGGGAATGGTACGTAATATGGTGACGAAAACTCCGGTCGACACCGAAGTCAACAGGTAAAATATATTCTTTTCGTTAGCATCGTAGTCCATAGTCGACAATACACTGCGTACGTCCTTGACATACGAGCGTACATCCTCGTTGGGATTGAGATTCAACTGCGAGTTGAACGTTCCCATCGACCGGGTTATATATAGCTGCAATTTAGCCATAATAGTGTGAGTTATTATGCTGTTAGCGTGATTATTGCCTTACTTTCCATTATACGTCCGAAGGCTTCGGCCGCATTGTGCTTCCGAAGTCACCGATTTTGTTCTACAAACTTACGAATTTTTTTTTGCTTACGGCCATTTCGGCTGCTCTATTTTTGACTATCGGGGTTTTTATCGCTATGTTTTATCGCTCCATACCATTTTAGCGCATTACCTCACAGCCCGGGCGTGGCACCACCTCCGGGGGCAGTCGAGACCGCCGTACGGAAGTTATCATCAAAAATGCGTACCTTTGCATACACAAACGCGTTGTCGGCACAGTGCTCGTGCCGAACGCTAAAATCAATACGACACGACTATGGAACGACCTTTGATAATGATAACCAACGATGACGGCATCGAGGCCGCAGGATTACGCGCACTTGCCGATGCCGCCATGCCTTTGGGCGATGTCATCATAGTAGCACCGACACGCCCCCAATCGGGGCAGTCGTCGGCGTTGACCGTGGACGCACCGCTGCGCATACGCCGACACGCCGACTACGGAGAAGCGCAAGTATTCAGCGTCTCAGGCACGCCGGTGGACTGCATCAAGTTGGGATTGCATGCAGTAATGCCACGTCGTCCGGACTTCCTATTCTCGGGCATAAATCACGGCAGCAACAGCGGAAACGCGGTGACCTATTCGGGTACTATGGGCGCGGTCATCGAGGCTTGCACCAACGGCATCACCGCCGCAGGATTCTCCTTGCTACACCATTCGCCCTCGGCCGATTTCTCGCTGTCGGCACCACAGGTGGCCCGGCTGGCCGCAGATATCGTGGCTCACGGTCTTCCGGAATTTACGGCTTTGAATATCAATATCCCGGCACATATCGTCCCCAAGGGCGTACGCACATGCCGCGCCGCTCGCGGACATTGGAGCGAGGAATTCGAGCGATTTGTTGACCCGCATCAAAATCCGTTCTACTGGCTCACCGGACGTTTTTGCAACGAAGAGCCCGAAGCAACCGATACAGACGAATACTGGTTGTCACAAGGATACACTTCCATCGTCCCGGTATGCCCGGACGTGACACGTATGGATATGGTGGCACCTATGGCCACACGTTTTGACAGCGACAATTAGCCCATGGCCAAGCAGGAATACATCGAACGAAATCGCCAATGGCTCAGAGGTAAGGCCGCCGAGCCGGGCGTAACACCCCTTGACAAGGGCATACTTTACAAGGTCATCAAAAACGGCAACCCCAAAGGGCCCAAGCCTAACCGCAACAGCGTAGTAGTGGTCCATTACACCGGACTAACCATCAACGGCAAGGTTTTTGACAGCAGCCGCTCGGGCGTTGCCCCGGCTTTCCGCCTGCGCGAACTTATTCCCGGATGGATTATAGCCTTGCAACAGATGCACGTAGGCGACCGCCGGGAGATTTACATCCCGGCCGAGCAGGGCTATGGTCGCATCAACCAACCCGGCATCCCCGGCGGATCGACACTGGTATTTGACATTGAACTTCTCGGCGTTTCATAATCCCCACGAAAGGCGGACGCTGCCGAAGCCGTATCCGCGACACGCACTCCTCGCCCCACCGAAATCCATAAGAAATTATGATAAAGCAAGTTCATATTACTCTGCGCCCCTACCCGCGCGGCATCCACCTTGTGACTTCGGGAGTGCTGCGACAGCTACCTGCGTTGCCGCGTACGGGGCTGCTGCACCTGCTGATACAGCACACTTCAGCGGCATTGGCTCTTAACGAAAACGCCGACCCGGACGTACGGCGCGACCTCGCCGCCATATTCGACCGCCTCGTACCCGAGAATGCGCCGTTCTACCTGCATACGGACGAAGGCTCGGACGATATGCCCTCCCACGCCAAAGCCGTAATCGTAGGGTCTACGCTCACCCTTCCCATAGCGGAAGGGCGCCTTAACCTGGGCATTTGGCAGGGCATATACCTTTGCGAGTTCCGCAACCACGGCGGCTCACGCCGCATCGTCGCCACCATCCTCGGCGAGTAATCCCTTACACAAACCACCATCCAAAGGAAAAAAAGATAAATCCGCGACTGAGATAGTCGCAAATACTGTTTTTGCGTAAGCATCCGAAACAAGCCGATTGAGACGAAGCTAATCCTACACAAAGACACAAAGACAGAGGGCGTACCCCGATGCGGAGTGCGCCCTCTTTGCTATCTTATATTAAGAACGTTTTATCTCATAACTTTGAGCGTCACGATCTTGCCGTCGATGTTGGCGGTTGCGATCATCATGCCCGTGCCGGTGAGAGGCACGCTTTCGGTGCAAACCGGCATAGAGAGAAGGACACGACCTGTCAAGTCGCAAACAACCAGCCCTGTGGCCTTTCCGGTGAAGTGGAGCATTCCATCGTTATACGTCATACTGCCCTGAGCATTGACTATATCGGCTGCACTATTTGTATCCAATTCGATGCTGAAGGAGTTGATAGTCAACTTGCCGATAGTCTTAGGAAGGATACTGAATACACTGTTTGCGGGGTCTATGGAGTAAACCTTCTCCGACTCTCCTTCATTAGCATTGTCTGCCGTGTAGGATGTAGTGTTCGCGGCTTTGATGGTAAAGGTGTGTTCCTGTGTAGTGCCGGCGGGAGTGGTGTTGGAGACAACGCTTTGCATTGCCAAGTAGTCGGCGCCCTTAGCTGTGCAGAGGTCCCATTTTACATCATCGTCTTCGTCAGTGGTTACGGTAACCTTGACTTTGTATATACGTCCGTCCACGAGCTTGAAGTAGGGGGAAGTGAGGTATGTAACATCGGGGGTGCCGTAGTACTTACTCCAAGAGTAAAGCGAGGTCTCCTCGTTTTGTTTCCAAGTGTTGTATACCGATGGATTTGACACTACCTGCCAGTCGGGGAAGGTTGCAGTGGTGTAAGGTATCTCAGTGAAGTCGCCGGTGTAGGCGTAGTCGCAAGGAGCTTCGCCCTCGGCTTCGCCGTTGGCGTTACGTATCACTACGGAGAACTTGTGCATGCCCGGAGTAAGACCATTCACTGTGTGCGATTCTTTGCCGCCGGGAGTGTGGTCGGCGGAAACTTCCTCGGTATGGACGGCTTTGTCATCACAATATAAGGTGTAGCCGAGCTGCATATTGCTGTCGAGGTTCTTGCCTACAATGTCGAGTGTCGGGTTTTCCCATGTCAAGGAGACGGATTTGTCTTCGAGGACAGTGGCTTTCAGGCCTGTAACATGCTGCGGCAGAACGGGCTGCGCAGCGAGCTCGATGGTCTGAATCTTTATGTCCGAGTATGCAGATTTTGAAGTCTTGCCAATGTGGCGCACAACCAAGACGTAATCGCCCTCCGATTCGACAGGTATTATCACTTCGCGTGTCTGGTATCCGTAATCCTGTACATTGCTTGCCTCATCCAGTTTGACGAAGGTTGTCGCGAGGTTATGACGATCGGTTGCATAGCCGATTTCATAGTTATTGTAACGGGCGTTGATGCTGACTTTCATACGGTAGTAACCCGGGGTGAGTTGGAAGTAGGGAGTTGCAAGATACTCGTCAGCTTCCGTATCGGTGGGCATTTTTGACATAAAAGACTTGCTCCAGCTTGCGGAGTCAAACACCCAAGTGTTGCCATCTGCATTGCCATCGAGTATGGTGAATATACCGGTCTGGGTGTCATCCGCATTGGATGCGTCAAAGGCGTAAGGCACAGTTGCCGTGGGATGTCCCACATATCCGGCATTGACACTGATCGGGTCTTTATCGATACAGCCGTTGGCGTTGTATGCCATTACATAGTATGAGTAAACGCCGGCAGCTGCGGGTTGGTCGGTAACGCCCAGTGCAGCGCCGACTTCGCAATTGCTGATTTCGCGGAACAACTCGCCGTTGCGGTACAACTTGACGGTCAGCGGCTCGGCTGCAAGTGCCTTGCCGTTTTGGTCAACGGAGGGATTGGTCCATGTGAGGTTGACCTTAAGCTCATCGCCCTGCGGCACGGCTGTCAGGTCGGTCACAAGTGCCGGAACGACTACATTCTTCATCACCTTGACATAGTTGATGCGGTAGCCCATATACGAGCCTTGTTCAGCCTTAGCGTGGAATGCAATATGATATTCGCCCGGCGTGGTGACCGTGAAGGGTACTTCGCATTCCTTGTCAAACTCACTGAGATTGTCATACGAAGCCAGCTCGGTGTAACCGCTCATGTCGGTATCGGAAGTGCCGAGGGCAAAACCGAGGTCGCCGTAGATGGTGCAGGTAACTTTGAGTATGTAGTCGCCGGCGGCATCGAAGTTGATGGCCGGAGACACAAGCCAGTTATCTTCCTTGATGCCGTTGGCCGAATCGAACTCTGCAAACTTCGAGTATGAATTGTATGCCCAAGCTGCTGTCGTGGCTGCATCGGGTCCTGCAACGGATTTCCAGTCAGCGGAGAATGTTGTGGAACTGCTGAAATCGTCCTCGTACGGGAGGGCTTTGGCTGTGGATGGTGTCGGACCGGGATCCGGCTGGTCGCCGCCTTCGCCGGTTATGGAGAATCCTGTGACATAGAAATCGTATGAGTTGGCATTGCTGAAGCAGTGTATGCCGAAGGAGTAGTCGCCGGTGGTAGCGACCGTAACGGTCATCTGCTGTAGTTCGAAGTCGGATGAGTGCTGATAATCCTCATTACGTATCAGTTGAGTGCCGGCGTTCATAGCCGCAGAGGTGCGCTCGGTGGCCATACGAACTTCGAATTTCTCGGAATCCGTGCCGCGAGTCTTTGTCCACAGTTTGACCGTGTACTCCGTTCCGGCAGTAAGTGTAATCATAGGCGACATTACCCAGCAATTTGCCGCATAGTCGCTGTCGTATGCGTGGTATACACCGCCCTTTGTACCGGGGGTGGAGAAGTCTTTTGTCTGTTGATCCCAAGCGAAGCCTTTGGATCCTCTGTTTCCATTGTTTACTGCTGTCCATTCGGGGTCAATGGCGTTGTTCACGCCTATGTCGCTGCTGTAAGGCACCGTCTTTTGTCCCATCACCGGAAGGGTGAGGAGGACAGCAAGCATTGTTGCGTAGAGTTCTTTCATACTGTCTTGAGTTATATTGTTATTAAGTTATTATATGACACAGCCCGATCTCGGACGTTGCCGAGATATCGGGCTGCGTCGTATTCAATTCAGGTGGGTTATTTCACAATTACCTTTGCGGTGCGTACTGCCTTGCCTGAGTTGAGGCGGACAATATAGCATCCGGGCAGGAGGTCAATCATATGGTCACCCTCTACAGTCACGTCGCCGGCTGCGATGACACCGTTGGTGGTGTATACCGTGGCCACTGCGAAGTCTGCGCACACGTGGATGCCGCCGCGCACTGCGGTGATGGTCATATCGTCGGTTGCTACATCGTTGACGCCGTCACCCTTGGCGAAGTTCACGTGAAGCTTGGTGTATATACCCGGCATCTCGAATTTGTCGCTCTTAACAGCTTCTTCGTTGTTGAGCGAGTATGTGCTGAAAGAGTAGCCGTCTTCAGGTGTCGCAATGATGGTCAGCGGGAGGTATTTTGTTACCTTTGAGCCGTTGGTATATTCGTTGCCCTGTGCATCGACAACCTTGACGGTGCCGTGAATCGGGGTAATGATATCGAGGTAAGCCCATTCGCAACCGCCGTTAGTACCCGTATGACTCGGAATCCATCCGCGGTCGATAGCGATGCTTGAGTCGGCGCGTGATCCGTCGTTCAGTTTTTTGTCACCGCCCTGGATGACAGCAATATTGTAGCTCAGGCTGGGTTCATCGTCTTCATCGTCTTTATTGATGCGTTGCGGCAGCGCATAGTAGAACTCGTTGAGTTCGGGAGCGGTCATACCATTGCCGTTTATATATATAAATTGCAGCTTGGTGTTCTTGCCCAGGTCAAGAGCGTGAATGTCGTTGCCCGAAACATTGAGATTTACAAGTTCCAAGTTGTGAGTAAGGTCAATATTTCTGAGGAGATTACTGCCAACGGCCAGTTCGGTAAGGTCGGTGTTGTTTGACAGGTCAATGCTCGATAGACCATTGTTTGACAGGCTTAAATCAACGAGTTCGGGGTTCTTAGACAAATCGATTGACGTAATTTTGTTATTTTGTGCGTAGAGCCATTTGAGGTATCTATTATTGGTCACATCAAGAGATGTCAGATTGTTGCCCTTCACATCCAGATACTGGAGGTAAGGCATATTTGACACATTAATGGCATCGAGCAAGGCAATACCATCCTCTTCATCACCGAATGAGTCTGAGTATGCCTCAAGCATAATTAGGTTCGGGTTGTGGGAGAGGTCGATGCTCTTCAGGCAGGTATAGCTGAGGTTGAGAACCTCGAGAGCGGTGTTCTGCGACAGGTCGATTGTCTTGATGGGATTCCAATATCCGTTGAAGTATTTCAGGTCGGGGGCATTGGTGAGGTCCATTGCCTGAATTTGGTTGTCCCACAGGCCCATTGCGGCGCCGTATTCGCCGAAGCCGGACACATCCACGCCGGAGAGGTCGCCGTACACGGTAACACGTGAGCCGGCGGCTGTGCCGTCGATGCGCGAACCTTTGAGTCGGTCGCTGCCGGAGATGTATGCGTTCTGGTTGGTATATTCGGTGCGAGTTCCCGTGCCCCAGTCAATCCATACGGAGCTGCCGGATTTGACGGTGTTGACCAAGAGGGACATCACTTGTCCTTGTTTGACGTCAAACGATACCGATGCCATTTCGGATACAAAGTTCACCTTGATTGTAGAGGTCTCGGATACGATGAACCACGGGCTGAAGATTTCCTTGCCGTTTACGGTCACACTCTTGAAGCGTTTGCCTTTTTCGGGGTATGCATAGACATACATCGGTACACCCTTGAGTGCGGTCTCGTTCACGCTTTTTATTGTCTGGAAGTACAGCGGCTGCCACTGGCAGAGAATGAATTTGCCGCCTTCGGTTTGCAGTACATCGAGGTCATAGTCCAGACCCATGCCGAAGTGAGAGTAGAGGTGATCAAGTGAGCCGGTCTTGTTTTCGCCGGTATCGGTAGCGCCGTCGATGGTGACTGACACCTCGGTGTTTTTCGCTGTACCATCACCTTCAACGTCACATTTCCACTGGAAGTCCGAACTTGTCGGGTAGCTTGTGTCGGCATGCTCGCCGTTTGAACCTGCAATGAGCAGGTTAGGTTCTTCGCTGTAGCTTGACTTGGCCACCGGTACGGTACGCAGGGTGTAGTTCATCGATTCGCCGGTGAAGTTGGGGCAGTTGCGCAAGTCTATGCGCTCCATACGGTTTGCTTGCAGGCCGTTGAAGTCGACGAACTCGATCAAGGTATTCGAAGCGTTGAAATTCTTGAGGAAATAGGCTTCCATAAGGTCCACGCGCGAAATTTGCGTGTTGCTGATGTTCAGAGACGAAATGCTCGGCAATTTGGAGACATCAAGCGTGGTTATGGGGTTGCCGGATATGTTGAGCGTGCTTATGGCGGTGTTGTTGCCCAGATCGAGGCTGCGAATTTTGTTGTCAGCCACATTGAGCGTACGCAGAGCGGGGGCTTGCGAGACATCGATTGTTTCGAAGTTGCACCCATTGAGGAATAGTTCTTCAAGTTTGGTGCATTTGGTCACGTCCAGCGTGCTTACGTTTTTGTTGTTGCTCAATGCCAAAGATGTCAGTTCGGGGTAGTCTCCGAGAGAGAAGGGATTGTCGGTGCCCGCTGTCATCAGTCGGTTGTTGCTGAGAATGAGCGTACGCAGGGCGGGAAGCGACACGGGATAGAAGTTGGTCAAGCTGCAGTCGCTCAGGTTTATGCTCGTAATGGTGGTCTGCGAACTCTCAGGCGAGCAGATGAATATCGAGGCAAAATCCGGACAATTGTTGAGTGTCAGATATTTCAGCACTTTCAGGCTCTGCACGTTGAGACACTGCAGGCCGGTGTTGTCGTTGATCGTAAGCCATTCCAGCGTCTTGCCGCAATTCTCGAGCGTAAGCGTGGGGTTGGTTGACGGTGAGTTCTGTATGTTGTTGTACGACAAATTAAGGCTTGTCAGAGGGGTCACCGAGAGCAGCTCGAAAGAGGTGAGTGAGTTTTTGCTCAAGTCGAGTTTTGTGAGATTTGACATACCGTCAATGGCGGCGGATGTCAGCTGTGCTTCTCGGAGCTGGAATTCGGTTACCTGTCCGGATACGGTGATGGTTGTGCCTTCGACAGTTGCTTTGATCCAGCGCTGCCATGCAGCCTGGTCGGGGTCTACGGTGAATTTCTGCTCCACTCCGTTGCCGAAGTCAATGGTCAGCGGTTGCGTGGCAGACACGACATTGGCGAGGATTCTCACCTCCGTTCCCTTAGGAGCAGCCGTCGTGAATGTCATCGTACCTTGTGCCGGTACGACTGTCGTCACCAATATGGCTGACAAAATGGTAAGTAAAAACTTTTTCATAAAAAACATTAAATATTATTTGGCTATTCTTCTGTTGCGACTATATTATTTTCGACAATTGCACCGCAAAATTAAATAATAATATTCAAATATTCAAAAATCGCGATAATAATCTGCAATTAATTCATTAAAACCGATCATTGCCGACACGGTGAATGCATATCTCTCCGTATCGGCAACTACTATTAAAATTGAAAAAGTCTAAATCTCGAAGATTAAAGATCCTTATATTCGGTTGGCATCTGAGACTCCGTCTTCACTCGGCGAGTTCGCGTTGCTTTGGTCGAAGATTTCACGCAACAGACGAAGGCGATGATTTATACGTCGCCATTGGATGACAGCTATAATAGTGCCTATGACGATGCCCGCGATGCCGCCATAGAGCACGTAGACATCCCCGACAGCAGCCATCTCCATAAAGAACATAACCAGCACCGGAACCATTAAGATAGTGCTGACAATGCGCACGCGCCCGATAAGTCGTGTGGTTACAGCTATGCACTCGGCCGCTTCGACTACGGGCAAAGTGACATAGTCGCTGCTTTTTATGCGCCGATAGACATAGAAGTTGATGACCGAACAGAATATACCGAAAGTGCTGTAACATATTATCAGCAGCAGCGACACCGGCACCTCCAAGGCCAGCAAAAGGATGAGCGGAGGCAATAGCAATCCGAATATGGCTGTCATTAAGTACTGACGAGCGACCTTGCCCGTAAGTGTACGCGCTCGGTCAAGACCTTTGACATTGATATCTGCCAAGGTGCGAGCAGCGCCCGTAGAGGGCTTTATGCTGTTCCATTGCTGTTTGAGAAAGTCTATATCGTGTGTGGGCATATTCTATTTAATCCTGCAATTGTTTCTGTAATTTGGCTTTGACGCGATGAAGCCGCGTGGCCACATTGGCTCGCGACAGTCCGGTGATATCAGCTATTTCTTTGTAGTCACGCTCGTCCAACCATAAGGTTATCAACGCCTTTTCCAGCGGGTCGAGCCGCGAAATCATTTGATACAAGACGCGAAGGTTTTCGACACGTTCGTTGTCGTCATCGGCCAGCACCTCGAGTGCGTGATCAAGATCCACCGTACCGCGATGACGGCTGACGCGCCTATGCCACGAAATGCAGCTATTGATAGCGGCACGATACAGCCACGTTGTGATGTCGGCGCGCCCGTCAAAGCTGTCCATACCGTTCCAAATATTGGCTACGGTCTCCTGGTACAGGTCCTCAACCGGCGCATCGGCACTATGATACAGGAAACACACCTTGTAGAGCATCGTGTTATGTCGACTCAACAACTCCTTGAAGCGAGCCTCCTTGTCCTTGGCGTCTGATGTCGCGTTTGTCTTCATCGTATATTATTAGACGCAGCATTTCCCGAAAAGTTACACACTATGCAAAAAAAATCGGAAAAACCGAAATAGTTCGAATCTCTTTCTTGAAGTGGAGCCGGAGGGATTCTTGCTTCACTTCGTTACGCAAGCGCTTCGCGATGTCTTGCTTCACTTCGTTACGCAAGCGCTTCGCGATGTCTTGCTTCACTTCGTTACGCAAGCGCTTCGCGATTACGAACCTCTCTCCTCGGGTTCGATTCTCATCGCGTTATCAAGAAAGAGGGGGCACCCTGCGGGCACCCCCTCTTTCTTGATGTGGAGCTGGAGGGATTCGAACCCTCGTCCAAACGCGGAACCAATATGCTTTCTACGTGCGTAGTCTCCGATTGGTTTTCGAAGGTGGCCAGGCCGGGACGACCAAACCACCCCTTATCCCGAAAAATTTCGCACGAACGTCCGGGCGCCGACCGCACTATTCCCGATATACCTGCACCGCCGTATCGATTAGTCTC
>ERZ808286.174-NODE-174-length-49132-cov-34.304623_pt1 | contig 49132 bp, 89 predicted proteins | sample MGYA00521276_ERZ808286 | MGnify/ENA primary metagenome ERZ808286 (study PRJEB31516, sample SAMN03275607) | gut metagenome | biome: mammalia-associated habitat; material: feces | host: Papio cynocephalus | place: Kenya | collected 2012-08-01 ... | reverse complement strand
ATGTACAACATCATGACGAAGCTCATCAACAAGCGGTTCTACAAGACCCGTGAGGAGGCACAGCAGAAGTGCGACGTGTTTTACGCCGTGGGACGCATTACGGACGAGGAGTACACGGAGCTGTGCAGCCTGATCGAGAGCGTGTACGCAGAATAAAGGGCGGGGAGATTTACTCCCCCCGCCGGATGTAGGCTTCTTCGGCATTGATTTGCGCCTGTTTCAGCGCGGCCACGGTCTGCTCAAGCTGGGCAATAACGTCGGTGACGGCGTTAAACAGGGTGAAATACTCGTCCATACGGAACACCTCCTTTCAGCAAGCAGCATAGCACAGGGGGCGTGTCACAAAAGGGCGAAACGTGTCGAAGGGCAAAAATAATTTGAGAGGAGAACGCGGCGAATGGAACCGTGGGTCAAGGAGGTGCTGCTGCCCATTGTGCTGGCGGTGCTGGCAAGCAATGGGCTGTGGGCGCTGATAGGAAAGCGGCGGGATAAGAACGACGCGGAGCGCAAAATGCTGGTAGGGCTGGCGCATGACCGCATCGTGCATCTGGGCATGGTGTACGTTACGCGGGGGTACATCACGCAGGATGAGTATGAAAACCTCAATGATTACCTGTATGTGCCGTATGAAAAGATGGGCGGCAACGGCAGCGCAAAAAGGGTCATGGAGGAAGTGAGGAAGCTGCCCATCAAGAGAGAGGCGTAGAGCCGGAAAGGACGAATTATGAAGCTGAGCAATCGTATGTATGACATCATCAAGTGGTGCGTTATCATCGTGCTGCCCGCCATTGCGGCGCTGTACTCCGGTCTGGCCGGTATCTGGGGCTGGCCCTATGCGGAGCAGATCGTGAGCACCATTTCCTGCATCACCGTTTTCCTGGGTGCCGTGCTGGGCATTTCCAGCGCCAGCTATAAGAAGGAAAAGGATCTGGAGGAAGCGGCATGAACGGCGCAAGTAAGGCCATCCAGATAGCCCGGGCGGAGCTGGGCTATCTGGAGAAGGCATCCAACGCGCAGCTGGATAGCAAGACCGCCAATGCCGGGGATAAGAACTACACGAAGTACGCGCGGGACATTGACGCTATCCCCCATTTCTACAACGGGGCGAAGCAGGGGTACCCGTGGTGTACCACGTTCGTGGCGTGGGTGAACGTGCAGGCGTTCGGCGTGGAGGAGGCAAAGCGGCTGCAGAACCTACCGGATGATTCGCTGGGCGCTGGCGTGTACTATTTGAAGCGCTACTTCAAGGCGGCGGGGCAGCTGGGCAGCACCCCCAAGGTGGGCGCACAGGTATTCTTCGGCGACGACCACACGGGCATCGTGACGGAGATCGTGGGCAAGGGCTTCCGCACCATCGAGGGCAACACCAGCCCGCAAAGCGGCGTGGTGAGCAACGGCGGCGGCGTGTACGAGAAGGAGTATGCCAGCGTGAAGTCTACGTACACCTTCGGCTACCCGGATTATCAGGACAGCGATGAGGACGCGCCGGCGGAGAAGCCGAAGATCTACCTGTCCCCGGCGTACCATCAGGCCAACGAGTGCTGCTATAAGCGGCCTGATGGTCAGCAGTGCTATGAAACGCTGGAGAACAACGAGTATCTGGACATTTTGCAGCCCATGCTGGAGCGCTGCGGCTTTGACCTGATGCGCGGCCCCCGGCGGACGCCCATGAGCGACGAATACGGCCCGGACTATATGTACCGCGCCATCAAGGAGAGCAACGAGTGGGGCGCAAAGGTGCATTATGTGTCCCACACCAACGGAAGCACCACCGGCCCCACCGGAAAGGGCACGGCAAAGGGATTTTTGGCGATGTACCATCCCAGCAGCGCCAACGGGAAGAAACTGGCGGAGCTGATGGTGAAGTACCGGAAGGAGATATACCCCTACGGCTGCCGGACCACGACCCGGAGCGACCTGCACGAGCTGGACGACACCAACGCCTACGCCGTGTACATGGAGCACGTGTACCACGACAATCCGGAGGACGCGGCGTGGTTCCACGAGCACATGGAGGAGTGCGCCGTGGCGGACTGCAAGGCGCTGTGTACCTTCTGCGGACTGGAATACGTGGAGCCGGAGCAGCCTGCGGAGCCGGAACAGCCGGAGGAGCCGGAAGAGCCGGGCGTGACCGAAACGTACACCGTGAAGGTGACGCGGAGCGCGGACGGGAAAAGCGGCACGTGGGAGATCGTGAAGTGACCGGGGAGCGCAGAAGCCGATAGGCAAACCGACCGGAGAAATAAGAATAAGCCCCCTGCGGCGCACAGCGCGTCACAGGGGGCTTTCTATTTTAATGGGAGGGTAGTTTGACGGGACAAAAAGAAGCGCCGCAGAGGGCGCTTATGGGCGAAATAAAAAGGTGCCTCCCGCCGGGAGTGAAAGGGGGTAACACTCAGCGGCGGGAGGACTTAAAAGGGGGAGATGTAGCCCCGCGTGTGTTGGCGTGGGGCTGCATCAAATTTACTGTAACACGAAAGGGGAGGCGCGTCAATGAGTTTCGACGATTTTTACACATTCTGCACGGCCATCCTCTCTGAAAGCAGCCCGGCGTTGATGTCCGCCTGACGGTCCCGGGCTTCAAGGACGAGGGCGGCGGAGCGCTTGCCGGTGCGGGAGAGGAGGCGGCCTGAATAGCGCTGGGTGACGTTGGGGTTGGTGTGGCCCAGCTTGGACTGCAATTCCTCCTGCGCCATGCCGGCGTTGAGGTCGATGCGGGCACCCACGTGACGCAGGTCGTGGCTGCGGATGTTGGGAACGCCGGTGACGGCCCGGACGTGGGACTCCACAAGGGTGGAGAGCCACTGGCGGGAACCGCGCTGCCATGTGCCGCCAGCTTCACCGCTGCGGGGGCCAAAGGAACCCTTGGGCGCGGTATTCCCAAACAGAGGGGCGGTGTCGGGGAGACCCTTGGGGCGGATGCCGCTGGACAGGTAGATACGGACGGCGGACTGGGCGATGTCGGGGAACTCGATGCGGCGGAATTTGCTGCCCTTGCCGCTTTCGACGGAGAGCTCACCGTCCTCCCAATGGAGGTCGGCGGGGGTGAGGTCCAGGAGCTCGGCGTTGCGGAGCTCGGTGGTCAGGAGCATGATGACGATGGCGTAGTTCCGGGGCCAGGTTTTCGCCTTGGCGTTCGTGGGCTTGTCGTTGCGCCAAAGCTTCATCACCTGCTGGTCGGTGAGGAGCACGTCGTAGGGGCGGCGGGCGGTCTTGCGGGTGTCGGGCGTCAGGCGGCGAGAGACAGGATTGTTGGCGTACCAGCCGCCGCACTCGGGGTCGCTGGCGTAATCAAAAAAGCTGCGGAGCCGGTTGACATAGAGGGCGACGGTGTAGCTGCTGCAGCCGGAGTCTATGAGGTGATCGCGCCACAAAAGGATGGTGGCGTAGGTGGGGTCGGCGTAGTTCTCCTTGGATTCGATAAAGAAGTTCATGAAGTTCTCCAGTGTGGCGGTGTATGCCTCGACGGTGCGGGGAGAAGCGCCGGTGGCGGCGCAGTTTTTGAGGTAGGAGTCGGTGGCTTCCATAAGGGTGCGCTCCGACCTGCTGGTTTTCGGCAAAAGGAACCCTCCTTTCTTCAAAATGTATAATTATGCGTTCCAGTTCTTTTTGCAGAACTGCTGCTTGAGAACGAGCTCAACGCCGCCCTCCCAGACGTGGCAAGTCTCGATGATGAAATCGCCGTAGGCCATCATCTCAAGGCCGTTTTTGGGGTTGAACGGTACGCCGCAAGAGCCGAAGGTGAGTTCGATGTTGGGTTTGATGCCGTCGCCAAGCTCCAGCATGGCACACGCTTCAAGGACTGTCATGATATATGTACCTCCCTTTCTCAACCGGCGATGGCACGACTGGTAGCCAGCCGCACGATCTCATTACGCAGGATTGTTTCAAACATGGCGCGGAGCTTCTTGTCTGCAGCGATGATGGACAGCTTGGACACGTTCTTGCACTCCGTCTTAGTCGCTCCGGCGGCGAACATACGGTTTCTCATGCGGGTCTGGCGGCACTGGAGGTCTACGCCCGCCGTGCGCTCCAGCTCGGCATAGAGCTTGGCGTGGAACTGCTGGTAGTTCAATCCGAACTGCTCCACGGCGCGGCGGATGTGGTTGGTCATGCGCTCCTGCCATGTGTCAGCCTCGGTGAGAGGGGCGGAGGTAAAGGCGGTGATGGCGTCGAACTTGCGGTTGGTTTCGTCCAGCCGCTTCTCGTTGGCATCTGCGCGGCCCTTCAGTTCCCTGATCTCGCGTTCGTTGTCCAAATTGATCTGGGCTTGCAGGGAGAACATCTCGTTGGGGGTCATGGGCTTGGGGCTGCGGAGTTCCTGCTCCATAGCATTGAAAGCGTTGATGTACTTGATCTTCCATTCCAACGCCTCCTTGCCGGTGAAGCCCATAGCCAAGAGGGTAAAGCCGTCACGGTTCATGAGGTACATGGGGTAAGCCTTGCCCGTCCCCGATGTATAGGTGGTTCTGAAGAACATTTTGGTCAGGGCTGAATTTTCAGCCGTGAGGTTTTCTATACTTTGCAGTACGTTTTTGTGTTCCTTGCCGAAATGCTCCGCGATGTCGCGGCTGCTGGCGGTAGGCTGGCCGTTGCTGATGGTCAACAAATCGTTCATAGTAAATGCTCCTCTCAAATTCATTTGACAGGGAGCAATCTCGTGTAGTAGGATAGATTTACCGCTGGAGTTCGCTCCTGTGGGACAGATACCGTTGTGCTGACGAACTTGCCGGTCTGACAGCACGGCGGTATTTCTATTTCCGCTTCAGACGCCGGTTTCGCTCCTCGATAGCAATACGAACTTCGTCCGATTTTGTGTTTCCCGTGATGCGGCTGTTTTCTTCGAGGATGGAAAGCATTTTTTCATCTGCCCGCATTTTTAGGAACTTGCTTTTAGGATTTTCGGCATCCTTGCGGGGTCTTTTTGGCAGGGACTGCACAAGTTCACCTCGCTTTCTTTGTACCCTACAAATAATATACTATTGTGGGGTACAAATGTCAAGAACTTTTTTCGGATTTTTCCTCCACCGGCTCCACGGTGTCGGGGAGGAGGAGCCTTGCGGCGGACTCGGACTCGGCGGTGATGAGCATGGTGAATACCTCGCCGTCCCGCTTGCGGCGGACGGTGAGGGGGTATTCCCGTTTGACGACGTTGGTGACGAACATATGGGTCAGGACTCCTTTCGCTGCATATCCTCCACGGCGAAGGTGAAGCGGAGCAGCTCCGGGCGTATCTGGCTGGTGGCGAAGTAAACGGCGTCGGAGAAGCTGTGGAGTGAGGAGAGGGCGGTATGTACCTTGCCGGTGGCGGCGAAGGGGGCGCGGAACACCAGGGAAACGGTGGCGTTGCGGCTGTCGGGCTTGGGATCATTGCAGGAAACGGTGGCGTGGCCGCGCAGGGCGAGGGCGACCTCCTTGAGGGAGATGTACTGCTTGAGCTTTTCGGGCTTGATAGACATGGGGATTTCCTCCTTGTAGATTTTTGTCATAGTATAGTCTACCGGCAAAGGCGGATTTTATGCAAGGGATCCGAGAAAATTTTTCGGAATTTAACCGCGGCGGAGAGAGGGGATGAGCCGGGCGATGATGCGGGCGGCCTCGTTGGCCTCTTTGGTGGTGTTGTACCCGTCGAAGGAGAAGCGGATGGTCTCCAGCGCCTCCTGCTCGGTAAGGCCGCTGGCCATGAGGTTGGCGGAGGCGGCGTTGTCGCCGGAGGAGCAGGCGGAGCCGGTGGAGACCATGACGCCGTTTTCGCTGAGGGCGGCGGCGAGGGCAGCCCCGTAGACGCCGGGGAAACGGAGTGAGAGGATGTGGTCGGCAAATTTGCGGTGGCCGTCGTTGAAATTCACAATGTGGTCCACGCCCAGCTGGGCCAGGTCGAAAATGAGCTGGGTGCGGACCTTGTGAATCTGTATGGCGTTGACGGCCATGTTTTTCGTGTGCCACGCAAGGGCAGCGGCCATAGCTGCGGCCAGAGGAACGGAGACCGTGCCGCCGCGCATACCACGCTCCTGTGCGCCGCCGAAGATCATGGGGGAGATGGGGCAGCCCTCCCGGACGATCAGTGCGCCGATTCCCTTGGGAGCGCCGAATTTGTGGCCGCCAAAGGCCATGTAGTCCGCGCCCAGAGCGCGAAAGTTCACGAGGATGTGGCCAACGGCGGCGGTGGCGTCTATGCCGATGCGGTGGAGGCGGTTCTGACGGCGGAAAGCGTACACATCGCTTATCTGCCCGGTTTCATTGTTGACAAGGGAGAGGATGGCGGAGGGCTTGCCGCGGGGCGCGTTGGGGGATGAATAGGCGTGGATAGCCTCGCTGACGGCGTGATGAACGGTGTCGTTGTAGATGATGCCGTCGGTCTCCATGCGGAGACATTTGACCATCCAGTTGCAGGCTTCGGTGGCGCCGCTGGTGAAGTAAACCTCGCTGGGGCGGCAGTTCAGACAGGACGCGATGGTGCTGCGGGCATCCTCCAGCGCGGCTTTTGCTGTGCGTCCGGCGATGTGGGAACTTGATGGATTCGCGTATGGCGCTTCCTGCATGGCTTCCCACGCGCAGTCCAGGACCGGCGTGGTGGCGGCATTGTCGAAGTAGATCATGTTGTGTTTCTCCTTTTCGTAAGAGGTTTCGCAAGTTTTGTTGTGAAGCTGCGTTGTGATATTCAAAACGCAACGGAAATATGGCTTACAAAACAAGCCGGAGGGCGGTGTGCCGTCCGGCTGGTTCTGTGGGATATTTTGTGTGGGTACGGCCCTGCGCCGTCAGCTGTTGACGGCGTCCTTGAGCTGCTTGGCGGGCTTGAAGATGGCCACGCGCTTGGCGGGGATGGTGATGGTCTCGCCGGTGGCGGGGTTCTTGCCGGGGTGGGCGTCGCGGACCTTGCTGGTGAAGATTCCGAAGCCGGAGATATTCACGCTGTCACCGGAACGCATGACGCCGGTGAGGGTGTTGGTAGCGGCGGCGATCACGCGCTCGACGTCGGACTTCTTCATGTCGGTCGCTGCTGCCAGAGTGGTGATGAACTCGCTCTTGGTCATGGGATGTGCCTCCTTTCTGTTAAAATAGCTGAAATGTTTTATCGCCTTGCGGCTGGTGGGGGATCGGGGACTTGAACCCGGAACCGGGCGGTTATGAGCCGCCTGCTCTGCCGATTGAGCTAATCCCCCAGGGGGTTGGACGGCGCGGCTGCCCAGACCGCGCCGCCCGGAAGGAGAAATCGCTTGGCCTGCCTGTATTCCAACAGGAGCCGGGGAAAATGAACAAAACCCGGTGCCGCTTCTTACAGCCGCGGCATATATAAAGGAGGTCCTATCTGGACCGCGGGCGCCTGTCGCGCCCGGTGGAGCAGGAGGCGGGAGTCGAACCCGCATGGCTTGCCGGCACACGGAAAAGATGACATGAACAATGGAGGTGTTGATGTGTCCAAACAGCAGCAGAAAGGAGATCTCTGTGTGTGCCGTGCAAGCGCCCCGACGGCGATCCTGCGTAGAGAGTGGGGAGGGGGCTGGGGGATGCCCGCCTCCCCGGTGGGGGTGGGCGCCCGGATAGACCGGGCTGGAGCAGCGTAGCGGATTCGAACCGCCACTATCGGTTTGGAGGACCGATGTGCTACCATTACACAAACGCTGCGAGTTTTGTTGGGACACAGTTGGCGGGGCACCGGCGCGGGTAGCTACTGACCTACACAGCGGCCTTGCCCGAAGGCAGCCGCTACCACGCCGCGTCCATATCTGCTATTTTCGCCTCGGATTTTCGCCGCACACGCCGGCGCCCGAACCAACCACGGAACTTTTCAGCCCTGCGCCGGTACGTCGGTCGCATCCGTTCATCTTTACAAGGCCGGTGCCAGCCAATAAATAAATTACTTCGTCCTGCCGCTTTCGTACAGCGCACAGGAAAGACCACTTTCGCAGGCTTACGCTCCGTGCGGCTGCGAGGCAAGAGGTCACGCCTATTGGTGCAGACGGTTGGACTCGAACCAACGACATACCTCCTGGCGCGGTGCTCTACCGGCTGAGCTACGTCTGCGGATGGGTGCCGCGCCATATCCCGCTTTAGCGGCGCGGCGGAAGCCTCGTTCTCTTATGGCGCTGGGTGACGCCATTTAGCCGGCAGCCCCGACGCTTCTCCCGATGCCCGATAGTGGGCGGGACTGGGCGGCGGGCCTCTCTGCCATGTTATGATACTCGCACGAGAACCCCAACGGGCGGCTTGGAGGTATCGGTGGGGATCGAACCCACGACCTACCGCTTACAAGGCGGCTGCTCTGCCAGCTGAGCTACGACACCGGATCCCCACCTTGTTTACGTCCTGGTGGGCGAGCTGACGTGCGGCGGAAGGGGCTTGCGCCCCGGTGGCCGCGTTCCTGCGCGAACTGCCCGCGGGACGCCGGAAAGACCGGCGCTGCCCTTCTTACGGACGGGCATATATAATTCGGGGGGTACACCGAAGCCGTTGGGGAGGGGTGTCCCCTTCGGCAATTTTAAGTATGCGCCCCGTGTCAAGGACACTTTTGCAGATTTTTGAAAAAATTTTTCAGGCGTTGTAGCCCTCGCGGAAGCTGCCGTATTTCATGGTGAACTCCACCACATAATAGCGGCGGTCAGGGTGGATGTAGACCACCGTGCCGGTGGCTTTCTTCTCGGTGTCGGCGATACGGCGGGTGACGGTATCGCCCAGGTGGATGGTGGAGGGGATCATGCTGCGCCGCCTTTCTTGACGAACTGCTGCTTGAGGACAAGTTCAACGCCGCCCTCCCAGACGTGGCAGGAGTCAATAACAAAATCGCCGTAGGCCAGCACCTCAAGGTCGTTGGCAGGGTTAAAGGGAACTGAGTTCGCGCCGAACGTAAGATCGATGCGAGACTTTTCGGCATCGGCAAATTCAAGGACGGCGCAGATTTCTCGGACTGTCATGGTAGGTTTCCTCCTATTGTATAAGTGATGTGTGGGATGAATAGCGGGGTATACGGGGCGTAATCAGCACATACGGGAGGCGGCAAGCTGGGCGCGGTGGGCACGAATGATGCCCTCGTAAAACCAGCGCAGTTTCTTGTCCTGTGAAATGACATGGAGTTTGCTGACGCCTCGGCACTCGGCAACTGTAGCGCCTCCGCGGCGCATACGGGTTTGTAGGTTTGCCTGCCGCCGGGTGAGATCAACGCTGCCCAGTTTCTTCAACTCCGCGTACATATCTCCGATGGTAGTGTGGTAGTTCAGGCCGTATTCCTCGCACATCTGGCGGATAGTGTGGTTGACGTCTTCTTTCCATTCCTCCGCATCGGAGGTGGAGGGGCGGGTAATAGCAGAGAGCGTCTGATTCACCATCGTGCGCGTTTCCTGCTGCTGGGTGGTCAATTCGGCGATCTGCTTCGCCTGCTGCTTCTGCTGAAGCTCCATCTTGATGATGGCGCGGGCTTCGTAGGAGAGGGCAGAGAAGTCCGCCTCGGTCAGGCCCTGCTGCTGGGAGCGCAATTCCTGCTCCATCGCATTGAAAGCGTTGATGTACTTCATCTTCCACGCCAGTGCCTCCTTGCCGGTGAAGCCCATAGCAAGGAGCGTGAAGCCGTCGCGGTTCATGAGGTAGGCTCGCTGCGGTCTGCCGTAGCTGTCGGGAATTTCAGTCTCGAAGAACATCTGCTCAAAATTGAGCACATCTTTTTTGAGCGTGTCAATGTCGCGCAGTACATTCTTGTGTTCCTTGCCAAAGTGCTCCGCGATGTCGCGGCTGCTGGCGGTAGGCTGGCCGTTGCTAATGGTCAATAACTCATTCATGGGGTTATCTCCTTTCGGTTTATCTTTGGTAGTCAGTATGCTACCCGCCGTGTCAAGGGACTCCGAAGGTGGATTTCCAAAAATGAGCGCAAAAATCCCCTGCGGAAAGCTGTTGACTTTCGCAGGGGCGGCGTCTATAATGAGATTTAGACGGCACCCATGCGGTGCTGGCGGAAAGCGGAGCGCTGATCTTTGGTCGGATGGAGCGCTCTGCTTTTTTATTTACCCGGAAGCAGCATGATACCGTCGCGTATGCCCTCCGTGCGTTTCTTGCCGGTACGCTTGCAGTATTCGTCCAGAACTGCCAGTGTTTTGTCGTCAAGGCGGACGTGGAGAGGATTAGACTTCGGATTTTCGGCTTTCGGGCGTCCTGTGCGTGGACTCAAATTATTCACCTCACTTTATGTAGCCCATAAAATGATTATAGTTTATGTAGCCCGAAATGTCAAGAGAAATTTTTGAGAAAAGAACCCCCGCGCGGCGGATGCCGTGCGGGGTGTGCTGTTTTATCCAGAGATATAAGCTTCGGCGATGGCAAGCGTTTCGAGTGTAGCGGCATTATAAAACGTAAATTTTACTCGGCTGTATTTGATCGTGCCGACTCCGCGTTCCCAACCAACCCAGAAACTGTCGCCATTTCTGATTTTATAAGGAATCGCGCCGCTTTCTGTTTTATCGGAGTATCCCAAACTGGCAGCGTAGGGAGATACATAATAATCGGCCCAATATTCTACCGAAATCTCCTCGCCCTGTTTCCCACCGAAAGCCGTAAACCTGACGTACAAAGGGCTGTCCTTCCCAAATGTGCTGTATACAGGGTATCCATATGCGGAGTCGGTAACATAGGCTTTGAATTTCCAGCCGTAGATGCTGTCTGCGAGAGATTGGATGTCGGGGTAGTTTTTTGAGGTAAGGTATTCTATATATTTTTCTGTGACAGGATCTGTGCGGCTCTTGGTTGCACGTATGTACTGATACCGGGAATCCAATGCCTTCTGTGCGGAATCCTTGAAATCTCCCAAGGCTTCAAATGAGCTGACCGCGGAGACATATTCGCTGGAATCGTAAAAAGCCTGCGCCTCGCTGTATGCCTTCATCTTTTGGGAATACTCGATGTAACGAGGAATATAGATAACGCAGAGAACCGCCAAAACGACCGCAAGGGCCGATCCCAAAATGAGGAAATTCTTTTTGCGCTTTTTCTTGCGCTGCTGTTCCTGCTGCTCAAGCTGGAAATCGGTGTAGCGGGGGTCCTTGCCGCAGGAGGGGCACTTTGTGGCCTGATCACTGACGCTGTGGCCGCAGTGGGGACAGGTCTTGAGGGCCATTACTGCTGCGCCTCCTTCTTCTCGTTGAGCTGTTCCAGATTTACGCGGGTGGCGTGAACGTCGATGAGCAGTTTAGACGCTCCGTAGAGCAGACCTCCAAAAAACAAGGCGGAGGTGGCGACGGCAACGGCCAAGAAAAACATAGTGGTGCCTGTTGTCCCGGAGGAATAGTAGGAGTAGCGAAGCTGGCTGGCCAAAATGGCGATGGCGATGACGCTGATACCGCCGCACACCCAGACGATGTACGCAAACACCTCAAGCATATTGGCGGCGCTGGTTTTGTAGCGAACATCGGAGGTCTTGGGCAGGGCGGCGGCTGCGGCGGCCTCTTTAGCGAGGCTTTCGCGACGTTCCTGCGCGTCCTTTTCCTGCTGGGCGGCGTAGATGGTGGCGGCGGGACAGCCGCAGGACGGGCACATATCGTGCACGCAGAGATAATCCTGCGTAATGGATGCGCCGCATTCCGGGCAAGTGTAGTTTGTGGTCATAGTTTTGTTCCCCTTTCGGTTTTGAATTATCATTACTCCCCGTCGAAAACGGAGAAAATGGTCTGCATGGTTTTGTGGATCTCCGGGTCGTCGTAGCGGTCCGGGGTGATGACGAGATCGAGAAGGCCGAGGCCGTCCAGGTCCGCCATGTCGTAGGTCTCCTGTTCGCTGTGCTGCGTCACCAGCTCCGCAAGGCGGCGGGGGAAGCCCTGGCGCTCCGCCTCGTCGATGAACTGCGCGGCGGTCATTTGCTGTTCGGGGGCGGAAAGCGGTTCAATGTCCAGCTCGTCCATGACGATACCGGACAGCTCGGGCGATGCCCCGGAAAGGCGGAGGGCGATGTCCAGCGCCTGTACGTCGTGGGGCGTGTACGCCTGTTTTTCCGGGGAGGTGGCAAAGGCACGGTCCAGGGCGGCGTTGGTGTCCTCAAAGCTGTAGGGCAGGATGCTGTGGGCGGCAAAAATAAATTCTTCTCGTGTCATAGGCGTTGTTGGCCTCCTTGCTGTTGTTACCGTCAGAATAGCACATTCAGGCGGCAATGGCAAGGGCGTTTTGTGGAAATTACGACAAAACAGGAGCGCTTTTGGCGCTCCTGTTCGCTGTTTTAGGGCTGCTGTTCGGGGGCGAGGTCGAAGCCCTGATAGGGTTCGTTGAGGAAGTCGGTGCAGCATTTGAGGCATTCCTTGCCACGGCAGGTGTCGGGATCGATGGAGTAGGGACACATGATCCACGCCGCCAGCTGCTCGGCGGTCATTTCGCGGAAGTGTTCCAGGTTTGTTTTGGGGTGCTGTTCCAGATGGAAGCCCTGTTGGGACTTTTCGTAGGCGGCGGCGCAATCGCCGTAAGCGGGGCACTGGGGCGCGGCGCAGGGCAGCACGGCCTCCATTCCGGTCATTTTGCAGATGTGTGACATTATTCCTGTTCCTCCTGTTCGTCGGCGTTGTTGGCGATGTGTCTGCGGATGGGCATGATGAGGGCGTCGCCGTCCGGGCTATGGAAGTAGACGCAGGACAGTTCACCGGGGCGGCAGGCGGCGGTGCAGCCGGGAAGCGCCTCCAGAATGTCCAGAAGGTAAAGGGCGTTGACCAGCGGAAGGCCGTCGCCCCAGCTGAAGCAGGTGGAGAAGATTTCGTATTTGGGAGGGGATGAGGCTTTGAATTTTGCCTTGTCGCTGGCGATCTTGGCGCGGACCTCTGCCGCCGTGGGGAGGTTGAGGGTGACGGTGGCGCCGTCGGCGTTCAGCAGCTCCGGGATGGTGTCGTAGACGTGGGAATCGTTGGGCTGCGGCGCCCATTGCAGCGCATTGGAGGGCTTGTTCAGGCGCAGGAGGGTGAAGCCGTCCGTGATGCACTGGCGGCCCTGTTCGTCCAGAAACGCGCCAGCGAAGTGGGGACGGAGTTTACCCTGCTTGGATGCGGAGGCCCTGCCGATGCGGCGGATGGCGGCGGCGCTGGTGCGGCGCTTGTCGTCCCGCTGGTACTGCTGGGCCATGTCGGTACGGATGGCGCGGACCAGGAGCGCCAGCTGATGACCGGCGTTGATCTCGCCGTAGGTGCCGGTGTCGATGGCGGGTTCGAGAGCGCAGAAGAAACGGCGCTCGGTCTCCGGGAGGGAGTAGGCGATGGCGTAGAGATTTTCCAAAAGCTTTTCGGGTGTCATGGTGGGGCGCTCCTTTCGTGTGGGGGGGTCAGGCGGAGAGGGCGTCGCGCTGGGCGATAAGCGCGGCCAGCTCGGCGGTGTGGGTGGTGCGGCGGTGCTGTTCAATGCAGCGCTCCGCCGCCTGACAGACGCGCTGGCGCTGTTCGGCGTTGAGGTACGGCGCGGCGGTGCGGAGGGCGGCAGCGGCAGAAAGAAGCTGCTGGCGCTCCTGCTCCGTGGACGCGGCGCGGGTTTTGATCCGTGTGGGCATGATGGCTCCTTTCTGCTCAGGTGCGCCGCCTGGGGGCGGTGCGGTAGGCGGTGCCGTGCTTAGTCTCGCCCTTGTCGATCTTGCCGGTGTTCACAAGGGCGGTGAACATTTCGCGGATGACCTGCTCGGTGACGTCGCCGGTGCAATGGCCGTTCTGACCGTCCAGGCGCTGGACGTGGAATTTGCTGATGACCACGGGCAGGGCGTTGTAGTCGAATTTATACAGGTTTCGCCGGGGCGTTTTGAAGGCTTCCAGCAGGGCAGCGTTGATGTCGCCGCGCTTGCTGTTCAGGTAGTCCCGGTACTGCTGCGCCGTCCAGTTATAGGCGGTCTCGTAGATGTCGGTGGCGTAGTGCTTGAAGGTGCAGCCGTGTTCCAGCGCGGCGGAAACGGCGGGGATCAGTTCCTCGGTGACGTAGCCGCTGGCGTTCTGGGGGTGGATGTAAAGGGAGCTGTTCCCGTTGGCGACGGTGGCGCCGCTGCCCTGCCGGTACGGCTGGGTGATCGTCCAGCCCTCGGCGGCAAACAGGGCCAGAATGTCGCTGTAGAAGTTTTCGGTTTTGTCCTGGCTCATGCCGCTGCCCCATTCGTAGCCGGAGTTCAGGCGGAAATAGACGTGCTTATAGGGGGTATCGTCGCGCTTTTCGCTGTTCTGCTGGCGGCGCTGTTCGGCGTAGGTCTCCAGCTCGTTCAGGCTGTTGCGGATGGCGGAAAGGGCGTTGGTAGCGGTGTCGCCAGTGGGGTCACTGGTGACAACGTTTTTCAGCATGGCGGCAAGGGCGGCGATGGTGTCGCAGTGGGCGCGGACGGCGGTCGTCTCCGGGATGGCGTTTTCGATGGTAGACATTGTGTGGGCTCCTTTCGTGGCTGTTCAGTTTGTGGAGGGGCGGCGTGGCCGCCCCTGATCGGTTTAGTAGATGGCTCTCCAGTTGGGATCGTGTTCAATGCGGGCAATCATTTCCAGATTTTGCCCCTGCTCGTCCAGTTCGGCATCATCCGGGGAATTACTCATGTCAAGGTCGACCACGTCAAAATTGACGGTTACGCCGTGGGCGTTTGTATAGGCGCTCTGCACCAGGCCGCCCTTGACGCATACGATCACATTTACAATAGGCTGTGCGGCGCTGCTGTTCTGGCTGTTCATGCGGTTTCCTCCCTGCTGTTCAGATGATGGCGTTTTCGCGGAACTCGCGGACCAGGCCATAGCGGCGGGCCAGCTGTTCAAGGCGCTGCTGTTCGGCGGCGATGGCCGCCCACGGCATGGAACGGTCGGAAAAGTCGGCTTGCCATTGGATGGCCTGGGCGCGGGCGGCGTCCTTGCGGCGCTGGTAGGTGTTCATTTTGTCGGCTCCTTTCCGGGGCGGCGCTGGGCCGCCCCTGTTCGGTTTAGTCGGGCTGTTCGGGAGTTTCCCCGCGCTTCCAGCGGCGGAACACCGCCAGGGCGTTTGCCTCGTCGCGGCGGCTTAGTTCCTGAAGGAAGAAGCGGGCCACGTCGATTTTCTCTTTATCGGTGGGGCTGATGGCGAAGATCACGCGCTCGATCTGTTCATCCGTCAGCATTTCCACGGATTCCAGGATGTCGGCGAAGTCCTGGCGGGCCTGTTCCTGCTCCTGCTGTGCCTGTTCGGCCTTGCGGCGCTGGTATTCTTCCAGCCAAGGCGCTGGCATGACGGAGACCACGCGCCCGCCCTCGGTGTACTGCTCCAGCAGATCGGCCACGGCGACGATGGCCGCGCCGGTCTCCTGTTCGTCGGCGGTGGGTTTGCCGTCGTTGCGGCTGCCCCTGTCGCGGTACATCTCGCCGAAGCTGCGAATGTGGGCGATCAGGCCGCCGTCATTGTCGCCCAGGTCATAACGGCCTTTATATGTGTCCTGTTCGCCGTCGGCGTTGGTGTACTCAATGGAAAAGCTGGTTTTGTCGTAGCCGCGCTCCGGGTCGCTGTGTATCTTCTCGTCAATGGTCTTGAAGATGATCTCAGCGGCGGCGACGGAGAATTTTTCGCCGTCCACAAAAGCGCCGTTTTCGCTCCATTCCACGGTGACGACCGGGGCGCCGTCCTGGATGGGGTGCGCGGCGGCGGTCTGCTCGATGAAAGCGCGGTTTTCGTTGCGGGTGCGGATGGCCTTTTCCCGGCGTTCCAGCTCGGCGGCGTGTTCACGCGCCAGCCGCGCCGACTCGGCGGCGGTGTTCATCTCGTGGACGGCTGCCACGTCGGCGGCGGTGGGGTGGCCCTTGGGCAGGGTGGCCAGCTCGACGGCGTTGCGGTCAAGCTGCGCTTGCCGCCGGTCGATCTCGGCGCGGATGCTGTCCACGGTGCGCCAGTGGTAGCGGCCCGGCCGCTGGGCGTCCTGGGCCTCCTGTTCCAGCTTGGCGATATACTCAGGCTCGCCGCGCATGGCGGATTTGAGGGCGGCGGCGCGGGCGTACTTGTAGAGGGGGTGCGCCGGGGTGATGGTGGCGCTGTCGCTGTCGAAATAGTCGGTGTAAAGGTCGGTTTCGTTCTTGACGGTGAACAGGTCGCGGGGGAGATGGTCATAATCGCGGGCGCTGATGGTCACGCTGTCGCTGCTGCTGTCGGTGAGGTAGAAACAGCGGATCAGCTTCCCGCCGTTTACCTTGATGCCGTTCCAGAAAAAGCGGATGGACTCGGTTTTGTTGGTGTTCATGTCGTTTGTTCCTCCTGTTGTGTAGTCTGCCGCCCGTGTCAATGGCGGAGTGAATTTTACTTTTCTCGATGGGGTGGAGCTGGTGCGCCCAACTCCCCAGAGGCGGCGCCGCGGCTGTTCAGCGCTTGCCGGGGCGGTCGATCCGGTCCAGCAGGCGAACGAAAAGCGCCGCCAGAGTGGCGGCGCCGGTGGCGGTGACGATGTAGGAAAAGACGGTCATAGTGTGGCGGCCTCCTTCGTAGTCAGTTCCGGCAAGACTTCCGCGCAGGTCGCGCCGCGCAGAAAATGCGCCTCGATGTATGCGGGGCGCTGGGCCTCCGGGATGGCGGGCAGATTGTGCAGATGGTGGCGGGCCAGCTGGGCGGCCTGTTCCTTGGTGGCCTCGTGCCAGGGGGTGAAGCGTCCGCAAATTTCAATTTTTTCCATGATTTTCTCCTTTCCGCCCTGTTCAGGGCATGAAAAAAGCGCTCCCGGAAAATCTCCGGGGGCGCTGTTCTTGTTTGTGGATTTGTTCAGCGGATTTCAAAGCCGACGATCTCCGCGGCGGCGGGGTCGTCCTCGTCGAACTCGCGGGCCTCCGCCTGGAAGCGGTAGACCGGCCAGAGCTCCACGGGCTGCGGGTGGTCGGCGTCCAGGTCGTAGGCATTCAGGACGCGGAAGGACTTTAGAAACGCCTCACCGTTCCAGCCGTCGGCGCAGTAGAGAGCGCCGCCGATGTCGTAGATCGGCATATCGTTTGACGGCTGGGCGTTCCACCAGTGGGCGACGGGCTTTAATTCGTTCATGCGTGTTCCTCCTTTAATCTCCCGGAAATTTCCGGGGCTGTTGTTCAGGTTTTCGCGCTGTTCTGCTCCGGCTGTTCCGCTGGTGCGGGCTGTTCCGCGGTCATCGTCTGGCCGTCCGGAAGGTGGAAGGACACCGAGAAGCCGCAGCCCAGGGCGGCGGCGATGGCGGCCAGATCGGAAACGTTCCAACTGTCGCGCACCATTTTTTGACTGATGTTCGATGGAGTGACACCCAGGCGGGCGGCCAGCTGTGCGCCGGTGGTCTCACGTTCCAGCAGAACACGCCGGATCGTTTTAGTGATCTGCACTGTTTCACCTCCTCGGCGGTTTCGCTTTATAGTCTACCAGCAAAGCCGCTTTTTATGCACATAATATAGCGTTTTCTTAATTTTGTCAAGATACACATAAAATCAATGCAGTTTTTAGTTAAGTTGACGATTGACGAATTTTAGCGGTTACTATATAATGTGTAGTGTAAGCTAAATCAATTTAATTTATTTTTGGAGGTTGACAGCATGACAAAAGTAGAACTTGAAGCCCTGTTAGAGATCGAGAAGATCGATGACGAAGTAGCGCGGACAACAATTAGAAACTGGTTTATCCATGACGCGAATTTCCGCACTGGCTACTTGAACTGCGGCGCGATGATGCGGAACGCCGCCGACTGTGAGAAGGAGCGCCAGCGCCGCCAGGAGGCCGAAGCCCAGCGCGACAAGGCAAGATCCGACCTTGACAAGGTGCGGAAGCTGAACAAGGCCAACAGCAAGGGCAGGAGCGCGGCGGAGGCCGTCCGGGACGATTGCCGCCAGCAGCTGGAAGCGGAGAGGTCGAAGCGGAAGGCGTTGGAAGCCGAAGTAAACCGGCTGAAAGCCCAGCTTTTCGACCTAATGGAGGCCCGGCAGGGCCGGACGGCGTGAGGGGGTGAGGAAATGAAAGTGACTTATATTGACCGCCGTTTTCTGGACAAATACCGCTGCATCGACACGGAACGAACCTTTACCGCGATTTCCTCTTTCCAGCAAGGCGGCCTTACATACTTCAAAACAGACCGCTTCAATGTCCGCGTGATTGAAACGCATTTCATCAAATCTATACAGGAGGGCTAAACCATGAACGAGAACACCAAGACCGCCCGCGCCGAGTGGGAGACCATGACCGGGGAACAGCAATATAACGCGCTTGTGGCGATGGCGTGGACCGTGCGCCGGAAGGCTGAGGCCCGCAACCAAACCGGCGCGGCGTGGATCGAGACCGAGGACGACGCGCAGACCGTAGCCGCCGACGCCTGGACGCGGATGGGTGCCGCGCTGACGCGCAACGAGGCCCAGGACGCGCCCGCGGCGCTGTCGGTGATCCTGTACCGGGCGGCAGCCCAGGCCGCGCACAGTATCAGCAGGGCCGAGCAGAGGCACGCCCGGGCGATTTCCGCGACAATCGACGACGACGGCGCGGAGCGCTGGCAGATCGACACCGAAGCCGGGACGGACTGCGACGCGATAGCGCCCAGCCCGGAGGCCGCCGCGATCCTGCGCGAGAGCGTGGAGAGCGTCGCCCGCGACCAGGTGGACCGCGTAGCGCTGACCATGACCGCCAGGGGCTACACCGCCGCGGAGATCGCCGCCGCGCTGATGGTCAATCAATCGACCATTTCGCGCCGCTTGTGGGCCATGCGGGACCGCTACCACGCGCAGCAGGAGGACGCCCAGGACTGACCACGGACGCGCCCAGCAGGGCGCAGGAAGGAGACAAGACACCATGACGACCAACAACACCACCAGCCCGGAGAAGCTGTACAACATCGCCCCAGAGGGCAGAGCGCGGCTTTACACCGCCGCCGAGATCAGAGCCGCAGCCGCTGACGGCGTGCCCGTTTGGCTTGACGTGGGCCAGCACTTCCCCCGCGTCCCGTGCCGCGTCGCCGCCAATGTGGCCGGATGGGTAACAGCTGTAAGCGCCAAAGGCGGCATTTTCCAGGCGTGGGCCGGAGACTTCCACGGCAGCCCCAGCCCCGCCGAGATCGTCACCGCCTGACCCATGAGCAGAAAACAGAAGAAGCCCAAACCAGCGCCGCCAGGACGGAACCAAAACCGCCCCAGCGGCGCTAATTTTATGCCGTTTTCGCTGGAAGGGATTTACCCCCGGAAATATAGAAAACGGACAGAAACGCCCCGCCACGCTTTTACAGCGTCGAGGGAATATCCCGACACCAGCACCCAAAGAAAAACGCCGCCAGCAGCCCCGCAGAGGGCAAAGAAGCAGGAAAGACCACCGCCAGCCCTTACGCGTGCGCGCGCGTTAATTCCGGGCGCGGTTGAATAAAAGAAAATATACTCCCGTATACAACCACCACCAGCAGACCGCCAAAGCTCCCAGCGGGACAGCCGGGGAGGGAGAACAGCAGAGCAGAGCGCAGGCCACCACCAAAGAGCAGAACAGAGAGAAAAAGAGCAGCGGAGAGGGGAGGGAAGGAGAGTCACCCGGCGGCGTATGTTCCGGGCTGAACAGCTGACCGACGGCGACCGGCAGCGGCGGCGAGCGCTCCGGCCATCCGGCAGGCGGCAGCCATTACCGACGAGGACCGCCGCCAGGGCCAGCGGCAGACGCTAAAAACGTCGAAAAATTGCAAAATGAAAGCAAACTTGCAAAAATCGGGACATCCCTTTCCATATTGGGGCAATATGTAAAGGAATGTTCCACGGCGGCGGGCGCTTTTCCTGCAAAATCCGGCAGGAATGACGGCCAGCGGCACCCGCTGACCGCCACCGGCACCACCTGACCGCCCCAGGGCGGCCCCCGGGGGTGGTTTACAAACCGGAAGGGCGAAGCCTTTTCTCTCTGCTACGCAACTCTCCCCCTCCCGTACACGTTCCCTCCCTGTTTCTCCCACGATCCTCTCCCCGACACACATTAGTGCTGCTCGCGCAAGTTACCGGCAAGTTAGGGGGTAGGGGGGTGGTTTTGAAACCGGAGCGAAAAAACGAAACGGCCAAAGGGGCGGGGTCGAAAAATTAAAATTTCGGCGGGCGCAAGCGCCATATATGTGATGGAGAGGTACGGCCTTTGTGCGGCGGCGGTGGAAGTGCTGTGGTCTTGCGGCGGGGTGTATGTGCGGAGCAGGTAAAAAAGTTCCGGAGTGTCCTTGACACGGCGATTAGACTACCTTTTGTCAAAGGGCCGGGAGCGAATGATCGGCAAGTTAGATCGAGGGAGTGCTTTGGATATGGTAGTAGACATTTTGGAGACTGATAAGAAGCACAGCGTGATCTATGCGGACCCGCCGTGGACGTTTAAGACATACAGCGCGAAGGGCAAGGAAAAGAAGTCTGCGGAAAACCACTACGCCTGCATGAGTAAAGAGGACATTCAGGCGCTGCCGGTGCAGGGCATAGCGGCGGAGGACTGCGTACTGTTTCTGTGGGTGACGATGCCGTGCTTAGAAGAGGGCTTGGAACTGATACGGAAATGGGGCTTTACCTATAAGACCTGCGCGTTTACATGGGTAAAGCAGAACCGGAAGTCGGACGGGCTGTTTTGGGGGCTTGGTTTCTGGACCAGGGCCAACGCGGAGCTGTGCCTGCTGGCGACAAGGGGAAAGCCGAAGCGCGTAAGCAAGGGCGTACACAGTGTGGTCCTGAACCACGTTCGGGAACACAGCCGCAAACCGGATGAGGTGCGGCGGCGCATCGCGGAATTGATGGGAGACATTCCCCGCATTGAACTGTTTGCCAGACAGCAGGCGGACGGCTGGGACTGTTGGGGTGACGAAGTATGAAAGGAAGGTGATAGCAATGACTACACGGAAGATGGAGGACGTGGCTACGGAGGTTCTGCTGGACGAAGTGCTGGAGGGCCGCCTGGATGTTTTGCAACTGGACCAGGAGGCGAACCGCGGCGTTTTGCTTCGGCTGCGGCGGCACTTCCCGAAGGCGGCGCTGAAACTGACGAACGAGCAGTGGGTGTATCTGAGCGAGATGTACGAGGGCGGCATGAGCGTGACGGAGATCGCGGAGCTGCACGACGTAAATAAAAGCACGGTCAGCCGGAGCGTGAACCGTGCGAAGCAGACTTTGCGGGACTACCTTCAGTTCTGCCTGTGATGGGAGTTGGAAAACAGATGAACATCGGACTTATCGACGTGGACGGGCACAACTTCCCCAACCTCGCCCTCATGCGGCTGTCTGCGTGGCATAAAGCACAGGGGGATCGCGTAGAGCGCTGGGACGGGTTCAAACATTATGACCGGGTGTACATGAGCAAGGTTTTTACATTCTCCCATGATATGGACACCTGTATCAGCGCTGACGAGATCGTCACGGGCGGGACGGGGTACAAGAACTATGGCAGTTTGTCGGAGGAAGTAGAGCGCACGTTCCCGGACTACTCTTTGTACCCGGAATGGAAGTCGGCTATCGGCTTCCTGACACGCGGGTGCATACGCAACTGCCCGTGGTGCATTGTGCCGAAGAAGGAAGGGCTTATCCGCCCAGCGGCAACGTGGGAGGAAGTAAAGCGCCCGGACAGCAGAGACATCGTTTTCATGGACAACAATGTGCTGGCGCATGACCACGGCTTAGAGCAGATCGAGCGCATGGGGCATGAGAATGTGCGGGTGGACTTCAATCAGGGGCTGGATGCGCGGCTTATTACGCCGGCGACCGCCAAACTGCTGGCGGGGCTGAAATGGATCCGATCTGTACGCATGAGTTGTGACACCTCCGCAATGCTCCCGGTGATCGAGCAGGCTACGGCATATCTGCGGGAGGCCGGCATCCCTTCATGGCGGTTTTGGTGCTATGTGCTGGTACAGGACGTGGAGGAGAGCCACAAGCGGATCCTCGCCCTGCGAGATATGGGCGTACAGCCCTTCGCACAGCCGTACCGCGACTACGACGGCGGAGAGCCGACGGACGAGCAGAAGCGCCTTGCCCGGTGGGTAAATATGCGGGCGGCGTTTAAGTCGTGCGAGTTTAAGGATTTTATGAGGTGATGCCGATGGGAAGGATGAACCAGCCGCTGACGAATGAGGCGGCAAAGAAACTGAACCGCACGGGGTCGATCTATATCATTAGAAACACAGAAAATGGAAAGGTTTACATTGGGCAGACTACCATGACAGTTCACGAAAGATTTATGGCGCACATGAAGCCAAGTACGGCGAGGCGGGGGCAAAACAGGAAACTATACAACGCCATTTCCAAGTACGGTGCCGATAAGTTTTTTGTAGAAACGCTTGAATGCGACATCCCGATTTCCGAGTTGGACGAAAAGGAGATTGAATACATAGCAAAGTACGATTCCCTGAATCACGGTTATAACTCGACAAAAGGAGGAGATGGTCGGGTTATAAACAAAATTGACAACGAGGCAGAGATGCTCGCGCTTGCACAGAACGGAGTTAATGCCAAAGATCTTGCGGAGAGGTACGGCGTACACAAGGCAACAATTTACAGGACGTTGCACAAACTTGGCTTCTTTTACTATGTGGATCGCAGCAACGAAATTCTTTCGCTTGCCGCGAATGGAATGAAAAACGGGGAAATTGCGGAAGAAGTCGGATGTCATGTATACACCGTATGCAGAGCGTTAAATCGTGCAAACGCGAGAAAGCATAGAGTCCCGATAAATAAACGCCAGGACGTGGATGTGGAGGCGATGATGCTGGACTACGCTGCGCAGATGCCGATACAGGAGATATGCGAAAAGCACGGGATTTCAAAAACGGTGTTTTATCGCCTTAAAGGGCAGGCTGGAGTTCAGTCGCGTCCTCAGATTTACAAGCATAAGACAAACTTTAGGAGATAGATGGCCTCGGCTATGCGCGGGTGCTGGACTACATAGGAGTGAGGTATTGATGATGGATAGTTTACAGGCAAGCCGCATAACAGGCGGCAACAGTGCAATCGGGCGGCGCAAGAGCGACTTTTATCCCACGCCGCCGGAGGTGGTTACGGCGCTGCTGGACTTTCTGCGGCTGCCAAAGGGGACTGCGATATGGGAGTGCGCAGCAGGCGAGGGGGATATGGTCGCGGCGATCAGAGAGTGCGGGTACAGCAGCGTATACGGCACAGACATCTCTGAAGGCTTTGACTTTTTGAGCCCGGATATTTTCAAAAGGTTGCTCGTCCCCTTCGACTGGATCATCACCAACCCGCCCTTTGCGCTGGCGGAGGACTTTATACGCCGCGCCGCATCGACAGGAAAGCCTTTTGCTTTCCTGCTGAAATCGCAATACTGGCACGCAAAGGGGCGGATGAAACTTTTTGAGGAGCTGCCGCCCAGTTACATACTGCCCCTGACGTGGCGACCTGATTTCTTTTTCAAAGATGACCACGGTGGCAGTCCTCTGATGGATGTTATGTGGTGCGTGTGGCTGACACCGCAGATCAGAAGCGTACAGACGGTGTACAAGCCTCTGGCAAAACCGATTATGGAGGAAAGGAAATGATATACACATTTCATGTTGGAGATTATGTGAGGTTGGAGCGTGCTGATGGCACATCATCCAAAACGCTTACCGGATATGTGTCGTCTTTCCAGCGAACAGGGCGGACGCATAGTTTCATTTTCAAGTGGGACGATGGGACGCAGACGGGCTGGAGTGGCAATATAGAGGATCTGCCGCAGAATTTTACTCGCATTGGCAAGAACGACTTTGCGTGGTTCAGAGCGCTCAAGGATTGCGGATATGTAGAAAAGGATGAGCTCGACAAGATGAGCTCCACGAAACCGATGATGGTGTCCGGAAGCATACACGAGGGAGACTTCGTGGAGACCGCGGATGGTCGCGTGGGGTACATCAAGAGCATCTGTCGGTGCGAAAAATGCCGGGAGCGCGGGTTCTATGAACCGACCGTACATTTTACCGACGGCGAGGAGGACTGCATCACCAAGTACGAGGCGGAAAACGGGTTTCGGGGCTATAAGCGCATCGGACGTTGGGAAAACGCAGACGAATTGCAAAATGAGAAGAAACTGAAAGAAATCGAGAGACTGAAAGAAGTGGCAGAGGGGAATGTCTGGAATGAGCGCAGCGGCGGATGGCTATATGTTCAGCAGAACAAGATCAACGAACTGGTGGCAGCAGTGAATGAGCTGCGAAAGGAGATGCAGAAATGACGGAGAGAAAAGTGCTGATCGTCCGCGTGAAGGGCGGTATGCAGATAGCGCAGGGTGTGACCAACCACATCATGGAGGGACTGGTGCGTGGTGTGCTGGTGCTCCCGGAGGAAGTCACGTCCTACGCCGTCGAGGAGTTTCCTGCGCTGGGCGTGGAGAATGAGGGCACGATATTTGCGGTCGCGCCCGACGGTGTACAAGCGATAAAGATACTCAACAAGGAAGATATACGTCCCGTCGGCGCGTATGTGCAGGTACAGGAGGATGGCGAACAGGCGGAGGGCAAGGATGCCCCGCCAGCTCCCGCACCGCAGGTGACGGAAGTCGCTACGCCGTTTAAGCCGAAGGGTGCGATGGCGGAGATCAAGCGGGAGGTTTTTATACGGCTGCAAGCCTACCAGCAGAAAACGAAACTGGGATGGGCGCAGAGAGTATCCGACGCCACCGGCGGCAAGGTGGCACCCGATGTGGTGCGCTTCGGCCTGATCGAGGCGCGGGACATCGGAGTAGACCGCTGGAAGCTCATCGGGAAGGCACTGGACAAACTGGAAAAGGAGGAAGCGGAGAAATGAAAATCTACATAGCGGGTCAGATCAACGGAAACCCGCATTATAAGGCAGAGTTTAAGGCTACGAAAACCCTGCTGCAGGAGGTAGGGCATATCGTCATGAACCCGGCGGAGCTGCCGGAGGGCATGAAGCCGGCGGACTATATGCGTATATGCTTTGCCATGCTGGAGAGCGCGGATGTGGTGCTTTTTCAGCGCGGATGGGAGGTAAGCAAGGGCGCAAAATTGGAGTACGACTATGCGAGATACATCGGGAAAGACGTTATTGCCGTTGACACTCTTTCGAGGGTTGACTCTTACGACATCCTCCGCGCCGTAGCTTCCACCGAAAAGAGTATACGCGAAAGAAGAGAGCGCCATAATGGATAAGGCCATTTGGACGGTCCGCACTGCCAAACTGTGCCCCAAGTGCATCAAGGAGATGGAGGCGGAGTACATCGTGTATCTGACACACGAGCAGCAGAGAGACCCGATGCGGGACAGAGCGATGCGGGGCTACTGCGACCGCTGCCATGAGGAAAGCCTCATGCTTCGGCTGCGGCAGTACACCATGAACGGCAGGACGCTGCGGGAGAAGGGGCTGGATAAGAAGATGAAGGAGTATTTAGGATGAACCAGTACAACAGAAAGCCCCGCGGGAAGCTGGAGGTGTGCCCCCACTGCGGCAGGGACAGCGGAGAGCGCAAGATCGGCGTCCATGTGCCGGAACGGTATTACGTCCGCTGTGCAAGCTGTGGGTTCACCTTGTCTGGGTGGAGCCAGAGTGCGGCTACGGCAAGCTGGAACAGACTGAGCAAGAAGGTGAGAGCATGAAGAACAAATGCTGTGTCGGCTGCAAATGGCACGAGGAGTGGACGTGGGCGTGCTTCAATGGGGACAGCCCCCACTGTGCCGACTTTGTAAACTGCGGGTGCCCGCTGTATGAGAAAGAAGAGAAGGACGGTGAAGAATAATGGGACTTTGCGCTCATGCGAAAGGATTGCCTGATGGAGCCGGCTTCGACTGCGGCTATCTTACATACGGAACGTTTATCCTTGAATTGATAAAGGTTGCCTACGGGCAACAGTGCCACGACATTTTCAAGAGGAATATGCTCCGCGGTACGCCCTTCTCTGACGCAGAAGCGAAATACTGGGACGCGCATTGCAACGATGATCTGGACATCCTGATTTTCCATTCAGACTGCGGAGGAAAATTCACTCCGCAGGAGTGCCGCAAGATATACAACGCCATGAAGGATTTGAAATCCGATATGATGGGGCACAATTACCATGTGATGAAGCCCTACAATATGTTTGAACACTGGAAAGCGATATTCAAGCACTGCGCTGACCGCAGAGTAAACCTGTACTATTCGTGAGGAGCGATATAATCAATGACCAAAAGAGAGCAGATAGTATATAAGGCGATGAGCGAGAACATAGCCCGCGCCGGGGAGTTCGGTTTATGCCCCGGTCCATTCGTGTCCATGCGGGCAGAGTACCGGCGCGTGGTGCGGCGGGAGCAGACACATTTTCTGCTGGAGTTCATGCTGCTGGCGCTGCTGATCTTCGCGCTGATCGCCCCGTGGAGAGCCAGCGCGGACACGCCGAACACTGTCCTGCGGGTGGAGTGGGGCGAAGATGTTGACAGCCATGATACAATCGTAGAAGAGGACCCCGATGAGTCGGAACGCATACTGGAAGCCATCAAGGCCAAAAGCAACGTGCTGGAGGACTGCATCATTACCGGCTACTGCGCCGACTGCGTGGAGAAGTACGCGCACATGAACCAGGACGAGTTTGGGCGCGTCCTGACCGCCAGCGGCCAGTGGGTGTACCCTGGTTCCTGCGTGGCGACGGATCCGGATGTGATACCGACCGGCAGCACGGTCATTATCGGAGACAAGACATACATCGCCCTGGACGTGGGCGTAATAGGCAAGCACGTTGACATACTGATGACCCACGAGGAGGCCGCTGTGGCGGGAGCCAGAAGGGAAACGGTGTGGTGGTGTGAGGAATAAAACCCTACATATTATATAATGTATTTTTACATTATTCGACAACGGGCGCAGCGAGGCAAGCAGGGTTGTAAGTATGCAATTTTACACACGAAAATGCACACGGATTTCAAAAGTGTTGTGGCACAGCGGGTTTATAAGGAAAAGTGAGCGTTCGAATCCTTCTCCCGCTGCCAAGTGAAGGGAAATCCCGCAGTCGTTGAGACTGCGGGATTTCTTGTTATTTCAATGGGTTTTGGCGTTTTTGCGGCATAACTTCTGCGTTTGCTTTGCTATGCTTTTGTTGCTTTACAAACAGGCTTTTTGGGCGTTTTTACACACGGATTTACACACGAATTTACACACGGGTATGGCCTGGCGGGGTCACAGGTTTTCTTTATAGAAATTTTCCATCTCCTTGACGCGGGCGTTTATATCGCGGGCGGCGAGGTGGGTATATATTTCGTGCATGACCCTGTAATCTGACCAGCCGCCGATACGCATACATTCCTCCTCCTTGAAGCCGAGGCTGTAGGCCAGGGAGGCGAAGCTGTGGCGCAGGCCATGCACACCGACCTTGGGGAGCCCGTTTGCTTCACAGACATCGTTGAACTTACGCCAGAGGCCGTTTGGCGGCTGATAGGACACGCGCTTGCCTTTGGGGCCATTTTCCTCCTTGAGGAGCTGGCGGAGGCGCGGGATCATAAAGGGGACGACGCGGTTGGACTTTTGTGTTTTGGGCGTTATTTTCTCCACGTACTCGTTTTTTTCGTTCTGCGCGATGACGGCATGAACGCGGAAGGAATCGGACTTGAAATCTATGTCCTCCCATTTGAGGGCCAGCAGTTCTCCGCGGCGCAGACTGTGGAGGGCAAAAAGCGCTTCCTTCTCGAAGGGCTTGCCCTCGATGGCCTTGCAGAATACGATGATCTGCTCCGGCGTGAGCCACTTATGCTCGGAAACGGGAAGCTTCGGCAGTGTTACTTTTGGAACAGCGATGCCGTTTTCCTCTAAGACGGACTTTATAAAGCCCCAGGCATTCTTCAGCGTTTTAGGGGCGCAGAGCGCGGCCTCTTCGTTTATATACGACTGCCAATCCACCGGCTCGCGGATATTAACGCCCTGACAGGATTTGAACCGGTTTTTCTGATAGATGCGGTAGCCGCGGATGGTGTTGGGGGAGAGCAGGGCGCGGCGTGTGATATAATTCTCAATGGCCTCGGAGAGCAGAAGGGGCTCGTCCTTGGCCTTTTTCTGCTGCTCCACAAAACCGGCGCGGATGGCCTTGGCCTTGGCGATGCAGCGGTCTTTGGTAGGTTCGGTAACAGACTGCTGCTCCGCGCGAAGGTAAATGCGCCAGCTGCCGGAGGGGAGCTGTTTCGGTTCCGGCACTTTGATAACGCCGTCCTTTTTGCGCTCGCGCACCTGCTTGTGGCCGCACCAGGGGCAGAAGGTGGCGTTGTCGGGAACTTCGCGCTTGCAGGACTTGCATTTCGTTGACATTTTGATATTTTCGTGTTACCCTACTGTTGTAGGCTCCTTTCTTTAAGACTCGTGATGGTGTTGGTGGGAATGGAACTTATATGGAAAAGCCGTCCGATTGGGCGGCTTTTTCTTTTTTCAACAAAAAATCTCAAGAAACTTGTTAAATGTGTGTATTGAAAACAAGAAACTTGTGACGTATAATGTAGAACACAGTCGAACGTGCGTTCTATTTCCGCAAGACGGTCTCTTTTGCGGTTTTAAGCAACGCCCGATACCCGACGATGCCGCACCCACCGACGGAGATAGCCACGAGAAGAATAACGAGCCACGCAAAGGCCGTTGGGCTGCCCTGGAGAACAAAGCCGAAGTTGGGGGTGCGGAAATCGAAGAACAGGTAAACGACCAGGAACAGCGAGAGTGCGGCAGAAAAGATCGAAGCAAAGATGGACCGGCGCCTGTAGTAGTCGCGCTGGTGAATGACAGCATCCAGACGCTCTGTGCAGAGGCCGTTGACCTGCTCCAGCCGCGCCACATCACCGGAGGCAACGGCGTTATCCAATTCCAGCTCGTGTATGCGCTCCTGGGCGGCAGCGGCGTCGGCGTCCCCATCCGACGGGATGGCAAACGCCTGATAGGGGGAGATGCCAAGCGCTTGCATGATGGCGATGGCGTCATATAGCTTGGGATCGCGCTCACCGGACTGGATCTTGCAGACGGTGGAGTAAGGAACGCCGGACAGGTCGGACAGCTCCTCGTTGGTCAGTCCGGCAGCGGTTTTGGCGTGGCGGACAAGCTCCGGGAATTTCTGGATATACGGTGCGATGTGCTGGATCTCTGATATAGACATGATTTCCCCTTTCTATCGGTAACGGATGATATTTCATCCCCCAAAAATCCATATTTGGGTGGCAGACAGCCAAATATGGATAAGCGACCGGGCAGCATTTCCCCAAATTGGGGAGCGTTTCCCCGAAATGAGTATAGACACCGAGGCATACAGGGAGTACGATCAAACCAGGCAGACGACACGAAACGACAAATGAGGGGGCACAGAGAAATGAACGAACAGGAAGCAAGGAAGTTGGTCTCCACCTTGACGATGGAGGAAAAGGTCAGGCTTTACGAGCTGCTATCAGCGCTGCGGCAAAGCCCTGCACCTGCGCCAGTTCAGTCGGGGTAAGAGAGCACAACAATTTCACCAGGGCGGAATCGAGTTCGCTTTCCAGTTGGGAAGCGGGCTCTTTTTCTGTTTCATCGCCGTAAAGTTCAGCCAGTAAATAAGAAACGTCGATTTCCAAAACACGCGCAATAGTACGAAGTGTGTCCATTGACGGCTTTGTTTTTCCCTTTTTGTAGAGAGCCATTGCCGACGGAGTGATGCCGGCAGCCTCGTAGAACTCGGCCTTTGTCAGCCCCTTGGCTTTGCATAATTGCCAAATCTTGTAAACGAACAGTTCACCATTCACAAAAGTATACCTCCAAAATTGTGCATTGCTACAAACATTGAGAAATGAAGCAGATTGCTCTTGATATTGAGTGAATATTGAGTTAATATAAAGCTACGCAAAATAATTCGAGCAAACATGGAGAAAACAACCGCTTTTATTAAGCGAAATTTGCTAAGTTATTCGTGTAGGCAAACACATAATAAGGCGAATTTCAGAAAAAGTCAAGTATTTCTCAATTATTTTTGATGGGAGATGAGAAATTGAGCTACAAGGAGCAGAGAAAGAAAGCGGGGTATTCGCAGAAAACAGTGGCGAACCTGCTGGGAGTAAGCGTTTCGGCGGTGAGTCTTTATGAGACAGGAAAGTCCGATCCTTCCGTAGCAATCCTGCATAAACTGTCTGCGCTGTACCGCTGCACATTGGATGAGCTGATGAAGGGGGAGGGGCGAAAGTGAACGAGATGCAGGTTTTCAGTAATCCGGAGTTCGGCAGCATCCGCACCATTGAGGAAAACAGCATGATTCTTTTTTGTGCTACAGACGTAGCACGGGCGCTGGGATATAGCAACCCTCGTGATGCCATCTTGCGCCATTGCAGGGGTGTCGTGAAACGCGACGCATGGGTACAAACCGGAGAAAGGGCGGATGGAACGCCGGCGACGCGAGCAACGGGAATGTCATTTATCCCCGAAAGCGACATTTACCGGCTGGTGTTTGGTTCGAAGCTGCCGACGGCGGAGAAGTTCACCGACTGGGTAACGGAGGAAGTCCTGCCCTCCATTCGGCGCAACGGCGCTTACATGACGCCGGAGGTCATCGAACGGACGCTGACAGACCCGGACTACATTATCCAGCTGGCCACAACACTCAAGCAGGAGCAGCAGAAGCGCAGGGCGCTGGAGCAGCAGGCGGAAGCGGACAGGCCAAAGGTACTGTTTGCGGATGCTGTAAGCGCGTCCCACACCTCCATCCTGGTGGGTGAGCTGGCGAAGCTGCTGCGGCAGAACGGCGTGAACATCGGACAGAACCGATTGTTTGGATGGCTCCGGGACAACGGCTATCTGATCCGCCGCAATGGGACAGACTACAATATGCCCACGCAGCGGTCGATGGAAATGGGGCTTTTCAGCATCAAGGAAACGGCCATTACCTGGTCGGACGGTTCCGTTACCGTCAGCAAAACAGTGAAGGTAACGGGCCGCGGGCAGACGTACTTCGTGGACAGGTTTTTGAGCAACAGGGAGGGGAGAAAATGCCGAGAGTGAAGCCGCTGGGGGTGAACCCCACAGAGCAAAAGATCGTGACGCTGCTGTATGGCGCACTGGAAACAGAGGGCGTGAAAAAGCAGGAGCTGGCGGAGGCTATGAACATGACCACCATGACGCTGCTGCGGCGAAAGAAAAGCCCGCTGGACTTCACGGTGCGGGAGCTTCAGGCGGCGTGCCGGAAACTGCACATTCCCATAGACGACCTGCGGTCGGCCATCACGCTATGAGCTATCGGTGTAGGATATGCGGCGTGAAGTTCGACGCGCCGGTGGTCCGGGAGAGGAAAGAGAGCCTGGACGGTGAGAACGGTATCGAGGTGCGCCGGGAGGTGTATTGCCCGGTGTGCGGAGAGGACCACATGGAGGAAGTGAAGGACGATGAGCAAGACGCGGAATGAGCGCCGCCGCGACCGAAAGTGGAAATGGCTGCTGGGCGTGAGCGCCTTTCTGGCGTGGGGCATCATCGGAGAGGTGGAGAACGGCGGCTCACTGTGGCTACTGCTTCTTGCGGGAGCCGCCCTTGTGGGCGTGTGGACAAGCTGTAAAGCCATGGGGCTTTATAAATAAACAAAATTTTAATGAGAGGTTCTTTTAGCTATGGGTAGAATTAAATCGGTAGAGAAAAAAATTGCGATCAGAGAGACGCAGATAGCAAAACTCGAAGAAGAACTCGACAGGTTAAAGCGCGGTATTGCGCCCAAAACAGCTGCTGACCTCAATGCGGAGAACAGGCTTATTTACGAAGGGTATTATGTATTTGTGGAGCGTGGGAAACCATCCAATGTAGAGAGGCGGGGAGATGAAGACCCTAACAGAAAAGGGACGATATATATAAAATCCCACGCAGGCAAACCTCGGAGAAAAGATCTTCCAGATTGTTCTGTAGTGGTAAATCGGGGGAAGTACCTTTGTGTCTACGACTGGAAAGATGTTGATGACTTTGTAAACGAAATTTATGAGGCAGCAAAATCATTCTTGGGGAAGAGAGACGCATGAAAGAAACCGCGCATATCACAACAGAACAAATCGCCGTTATCAACGCGGCACTGGCGAAGAACTTTCGCATTGAGCTGATACCCCTGAAGGATGGCGTGAAAATCGTCAAGGTCAGCAGAGCAGAGGTAAAGACCAAATAGCGTACCCCGCCTAAGTCAGTTGGCGGGAAGGGCGGAGCGTCGTCGAGTGGTTCGGAAAACCGGACCGCTTGGCGGCGCTCTTTTTGTTTGTGGGAAGGAGATGGAAAAGAACTGGAACGGCTGCACTTTGAGAACCGGGAGGACTGGTTGGCCGGACGTATGCAGGGAATAGGCGCCAGCGAAGCCGCAGCGGTAGTTGGAATGTCCCCGTGGCTGTCGAAACTGGAACTGTGGCGGCTGAAGGTGGGGGCGGACAAGCCCAAGGACCTAAGCGGCAGCGCGGCGGTGAGCCGCGGCGTGCGGATGGAACCGGCGCTGCGGGGGCTGTACACCGCTATGCACCCGGGGCGCACGGTGGACTACTACCCCTACGACATTTTGTATCAGAAAGAACGGCCATTTATATTCGCCACGCTGGACGGCGAGATCACTGACGAGCGAGGGCGGAGGGGCATTTTGGAGATCAAGACAGCGACACCCAACGGCAAGGCGGGCTGGGCGAAGTGGGACGGGCAGATCCCCAGCCATTATATGGCGCAGATCCTGCACCAAATGCTGGCCACCGGGTATGAGTTTGCGGACCTGATGGCAAGCCTGGAGAACATGGACGGTGACCTGAGCATACGCACTTATCGCTTCGAGAGGGCGGAACAGGAAGCGGACATGGCGTGGCTGCTGGAAAAGGAAACGGACTTCTACCAAAACAACGTGCTCAACGGGGTTCCCCCGGCGGCAATATTACGACTTTAAGTGAAAAACGAAAGGAGAAATGAAATGGCATTTCGAGTGACCGTGCTGGACATGGAAACGGGAGAGGAGCGCGTATTCGTGCGGAACGCCTGCGGCGTGATATGCGCGGCGGTGATGCCCAAGGAGGGCGAGGAGGACAAGTATGACGGCGTGGCCGCCGCCAACGTAGCTGAGAACGTGCCCATCGGAACGGCGGGGCTGCTGGTGCGGCTGACGGAGAACGCCGTAAAGCTCGTGACCGAAAAGGACAGCCGCATCCGGCAGAAGATGAACGAGGACGACGCGGCGTGGGCCGCAGCACAGGCGGCGCAGGAAGCCGCCCCAAAGAAGAAGCCCGCCCCCAGAAAGGGCGGCAAGCGCACGGCCAAGAAGGAGGGCAAGTGATGAAACTGAAGCTGACGATGACCAACGCCGAGACCGGCGAGGCGCTGCACGAGGAAGCCAACCTGGATTTTGCCATGATGTGCTTCGGGCGCAAGACGGAGGAGGGCGTGGACTTCCACTCTGTGACGCGGGGAGGAAACATGACCGCGGCCGACTTCGCCCATTGTCTGGCTGGCGTTGACAGTGCCGTGGAAAAGAATCTCCGCGACAACAAGGCCGTGTGTATAGCCTACGGGCTCGTCAAACTGGGCGTTCTTGGAAAGATCGTGGACGTGAGCGCAGAAGCGCAGCCGGGAAATGGCGCTGCCGATGCCGGGAAGGTGGGTGAGCAGGGATGATCGTAAAGGCCATGTACCACAAGCCGAAGCTGAACGGCTACGGCGGGCAGGCATACACCTTCCTGACCGACCTGCCGCTGCGCCCCGGAGACAAGGTACTTGTCCCCGGCGGCGAGGGGGCGGAGAAGAAGGCCATCATCACCGAGGTGGACCTGCCGGAGAGCGCCATTGACCCGGCGTGGGCGGACAGGGTGAAGCACATCACCAAGTACGACGCGGAGGTGACGGCATGAGCGACCTCGTGGATGCGAGGTTTGGCCGGTGGACGGTTGTGGCGCCTGCATCAAAGCGCGGAACCAAGAAGTATTACCTTTGCAAGTGCGATTGCGGGACAGAACGCGAGGTCTATGTCAATTCATTGAAAAGCGGCGCTTCGCAATCGTGTGGGTGCCTGTTTCGGGAGTTATCCGCAGCAAGAAGGACCGCCGATTTGAAAGGCTGCGTTTTTGGGAGGTTGCGCCCAGTCGAAAGAGTTGGGCAGAACAGGTGGGGCGACCATATTTGGCGCTGCGCCTGTGATTGTGGAGGTGAGTGTCTTTCCACAGCTCACGACCTGCGCTCCGGTCATACGAGGTCGTGCGGATGCCTGAATTTGGAGCGAGTGCGAGAAATGGGCTATTTGAACCGGACACACGGAGGTCACGGCAGCAGGCTCTATCCGATTTGGACCGCGATGCTGGCGAGATGTTATCACCCACAGAACAAGAGCTTTCACAACTACGGCGGCAGAGGGATCACTGTCTGTGATGAGTGGCGCAATAGCTACGAAGCGTTCCGAGACTGGGCGCTTGCAACCGGCTACGACGAAAATGCGCCGCGTGGGCAATGCACCATAGACCGTATCGATGTAAACGGCAATTACTGCCCGGAGAACTGCCGCTGGGTGGATATGAAAACACAGGCTGCCAACAAGCGAACATCCGAAAAATACAAGGCAAAGGAGGAAATCATTGCATGACCGGAGAACTTATGGAGTTCTGCATTACAAGCGATTTGCAGGAGGTGCGGAAGCAGGTTATTACGACCAACTATCCTGCCGTAAAAAAGTGGGCGGAAAGCGTTGTGGCACAGTACGAGAACATCGTTGTGACGCCCGATACGATTTCACAGGCAAAGGCCGACAGAGCAAGTCTCCGCAAGGCGCAAAGCGGAGTAAGCGACGTGAGGAAGGAGATGCGTGCCGCCGCACTGTCAACTTGCGCCGCAGAAGAAAGCAACTGCAAGGATTTGGAGGCAGTCTTTGAGCGAGGTGTCCAAGCGCTGGACGTGCAGATCAAGGCGATGGAGGAGGCGGCGAAGCAGGAGAAGAAGGACCGGCTGGCTGCGTACTTCGCCCAGGTGGTGGGCGACATGACGGAGTGGCTGACCTTTGACGACTGCTTTAACCCCAAGTGGCTGAACGCCACCTATGCCGAGAGCACGGCGCAGATGGATATTTGCGCCGCCATTGACCGCTGCCGCGCAGACCTGAACGCCATCCGTGCGCTGCACAGCGAGTTCGAGACCACGCTGCTGGACGAGTACACCCGGACCCGTAACATCAGCGCGGTGCTGGTGAAGAACGAGACATTGGGACGGATGAAAGCCGCCGAGGAGGAGCGCAAGCGTAAGGAGGCGGAGGCCGCAGCGAAGTACGCAGCGGCACAGCAGCAAAAGACAGCGCCGCTGAAGCCGGAGTGCATCGGCGAGTCTGACGGGTACGAGGTGATCGGCATCGCAGGAACGGTAGAACCCCAGCAGGCGCAGCCGGTCAACGACCTGGTGGACGAGGACAGCCACGAGATGCCCGCACAGGTACAGGAGCCGGAGTACAAGGTAGACTTCCGCGCATTCGGAACGGCGCGGCAGCTGGACGGACTGAAAGCCTATATGCAGAAAAACGGCATCCGGTTTATGCCGGTGCCGCAGGAGTAAGGGAGGAGAAACGGAATGAAAGTACAGAATCAGGCGGGCTTCACGCAGATGGCACAGGCCAAGAAGCCCACATTCAGCATGGCGATCACGGCGCCCAACACCCAGCAGATGATACAGCGGGCGCTGAAGAACGACAAGATGGCGGCGCGGTTCACCAGCACCCTGATCGGCGCGGTGAGCGCCAGCGAGACACTGAAAGCCTGCGACCCCGGCACCATCATTGCCGCCGGTCTGCGGGGCGAGGGCATGGGCCTGATCTACGGCCACGGCTACTACATCGTGCCCTACGGCAGCACGGCGGCATACCTGCTGGCGTACAAGGGCTACATACAGCTGGCCATGTCCACCGGGTACTACGCGGACATCGACTGCCTTGAGGTGCGCGAGGGTGAGCTGGAGAGCCGCGACCGCCGCACGGGCAAGCCGGTGGTGAACTTGGCCAAGTATGACACGGACGAGGAGCGCGAGAGCCACAAGATCATCGGCTACTACGCCTATTACGAGCTGAAGGACGGCACGTTCCGGTCGATCTATTGGTCGATGGACCGGCTGCTGCAGCACGCGGACCGGTACTCCCCGGCATTTAAGCTGGACAAGTACAAGGCGATGGAGGCGGGCGAACTGGACGCCGGTGAGGTGAAGAAGCTGCTGAACGGCACGCCCTGGTACGACGTGAACGGCGGACAGGACAAGATGTGCCGTAAGACCATGATCCGCCAGCTGCTGAACAGCGGTTATGCCCCGCTGAGTAACGAGGTACGCGGCTACTTCAGCGAGGACGGCGAGGATGCCGTGATCGCCGCAGAGGACGGGACGGTGACTGAGCCGGTCATCACCACCTCCGGCTATGTGGTGGACGAGGAAACGGCGGTAAACCCTCCCGTCGGCCACACAGAGGTCGCTCACAGCGACGCAGGGCCGAAGGAGGGCAACGACACCGCCCCCACCCGCAAACGCGCACAGAGCGCCGCAGAAGCCAAAACAGAGACAAAGGCGGAGGCAAAGGACTACTCCGCAGGGTTCTTCGGGGAGGGTGAGCAGTAATGCCGCTATTCGTCCGGAAGCGTCTGGACGGAGAGGGTAAGGCTGACGGGAGCCAGTACATGATCTGTACCGGCTCCGTCAGCCGGGACCCCCGGATAGGCGCGATACCCAAGAACAATTTGCCGAAGGTGGAGTTCGGCATGGGCTACGACAGCAAGCAGTTCATGAACGTGTGCGCCGTGGGAGACAACGCCGCCACGAAGCTGAGCGCCTGCCTGGAAAAGGGCGACGCGGTGTGCGTGGTGGGCACATGGCGGCAGAGGCCGTACACCACCAAGGACGGCGAGGCCAAGGTGTGGAGCGAGCTCCGCGCCGACCTGGTGATACCGCTGGGGGCGCTGGAAACGCTGCTGCAGGTGCCGGTGGAGGTATTTTTGCGGCTGGCGGATCTGCTGCCGCAGCTGGAAAAACTGTGCGCCGGGGAGATGGCCACCGGTAAGCCCTGCGGGACGCAGAACACCGCGCCGCAGAGCGCGGCGGGCTTTCAGGAGATCGAGGAGGACGAGCCGCTGCCCTGGGACCGGGACGGCGGGGACGAGGACTACGACCTGGGCATTTGAGGGAGGTAATGAAATGAAAATTATCTGCACCAAGGAAGAATTTGCCGCGATGCTGGAGGTCTGCGGCGGCAGAGTAAAGGGGAACGACTGTAAAGCGTGCCCGCTGTACAGCGCTTGCGGCGGCGAGAAGGGCATCGTGAAACTGTGTGAGATCGGCGAAGTGGATTGCCCGCAGGGACAGTACGACGAACAGCCCGGCATTTTCGACATTGTGTGCTGTGACCACGAGGTGAAGGAAATGCTGCTTTGCCAGTGCGTCAGCGACCAGTATGAGGACAACTGCAAATGCTGTGTTCTGCGTGGGCTTTGCGGAGGCGGAGAGGACGAGGAGGGCACCGGAAAACCTGCGGACATCGGAGAATTTTTGAAGGTCTGGGGGGAGAAAAGCTGATGGCGACCCGGAGGATGTTTACAAAGAGCGTCACGGATGATGACCATTTCATGGAAATGTCATCTTCCGCCCAAGCCCTTTACCTTCACCTCTCGATGGCCGCAGACGATGACGGTTTTTGCAATCAGGTCTCCGCGTCCATGTTTAAGGCGCACGCCAGTGTATCGGACCTCGAAACTCTGCTGAAATGCCGCTATATCTACCAGTTTGAGAACGGTGTGATCGTTATCAAGCACTGGCGCATGGCGAACGCGCTGCGAAAAGACCGGTACACGCAGACCCGTTTCAAGGAGGAATTATCGCTGCTCACGCTTGAAGCAAACGGAGCATACACGGTGGATGACAACGTAGCAGAGAAAAGCGGGTACAACGTAGTGCCCAAATGGTTGCCGGATGGTTGCCAAGTGGTTGCCGCCTGTCTGCCACAGGATAGGTTAGGTAAGGATAGTGTAGGTGAGGATAGGTTAGATATATCTACAGGCTCTAAAGAGCCTGTGTGTCGGACAAGTGATGTCCGACGCATTGTGGCGGCGTGGAACGACACCGGATTGACACAGGTGATGAAGGTGACGGCGGAGACAAAACGGGGCAGGGCGCTGAAAGCCCGCATACGGGAAAACGGCGTGGACGGTGTGCTGAAAGCCATTGAGAACGTGAAGAACAGCCCGTTCCTGAAAGGCAAAAACAAGCGGGGGTTTGTGGCCAGCTTCGACTGGCTCATTACCAGCCCGGACAACTTCCAGAAAACACTTGAGGGGAACTACACGCAGGAGTTTGCCCCTGAAAACGACGGCCCCGCCGTTGACCACACCAGCGAAGCCTATCAGATCGCCAAGTACCTGGCGCAGGAGAAAGCCCGCGACAACCCCGGCAGGGCGCAGCCCACGGAGGCGGAAATGCAGAAGCAGGCCGTGGCGCTGAACGAACTGCATGAGCAGAACGGCGTGGCGTGGGACACGATGGACAACGTGCTGTACTTTGCGCTGAACAGCCAGTGGTGGGGGAAGAAGGTGCAGAGCGCCTACGACCTGAAGCGGTACTTCAACGAGATATTCGCCGACATGGTGAAGGAGCAGGGCGCGGTGAAGGAGTGAGGAACACATGGAGATAGGCGTGATCGAGAAAGCCCCCACCGCGGGCACGGCGCTGTGGCAGCAGGACTACTCCGGGGACGCGGAGAGGGCGGTGATCGGCTCGATGCTGATAGACGCGGACTGCGTAAAGGACGTGCTGGGCGCGGTGGAGGCGGACGACTTCTACATCAGCACCAACCAGGAGATATTCACCGCCATACGGCGGATGCACGTGGCGGCAAAGCCCATAGACGGCGTGACCGTGGCCAGCGAGCTGGAGCGCGAGGGCCTGTACAGCAGCGAAACACGCAACTACCTGCTGCAGTGCATGGAGATCACCCCCACCAGCGCCAACGTGATGGAGTACGCCGGGATCGTGCGTAAAAAGGCGGAGAAGCGCCGCTTCACCAAGGCGGTGCTGGAAGCGCTGAGCGAGGACGAGGACCCGCAGGCGGCGGTGGCGGCGATATGCCACCAAAAGATGAAGGCGCGGCGGGGCGGAAGGCTGAAAACCATGTCGGATGCCATGAGCGAGGCCATGAACAGCATCAGCGGCAAAAAGGAGGGGCGGATAGACACGGGGTTCCCTCTGCTGGACGCGACGCTGAAGGGGCTGTGGCCGGGACAGCTGATACTGGTGGGCGCAAGGCCGGGCTGCGGCAAGAGCGCCATGTGCATGGAGATGACAGAGGCCGCCGCCATGAAGGGCAAGACGGTGCTGCACATCACGGCGGAGATGCTGGCTGGCGAAGTGGGCGAGCGACTGCTGGCCAAGCGGGCAGACGGCGTGACGATGGACCAGCTCATAGACGGGATGCCGGAGGACGAGGGACTGTGGGCCAGCGTGGCGGAGGCCGCCAGCTGGGAGAGCCGGCTGCCGGTGTACTTCTACGACGGGCCGGACGTGACGGTGAGCCGCATACGGGAACTGGCGCTGGGCATAGACGACCTGAAGATGATCGTGGTGGACTACCTGGGGCTGATGATCGGCGAAAAGGATAGGAAGGCTGAGAACCGCAACCTGGAGCTGGGCGGCATAAGCCGGGAGCTGAAACTGCTGGCGTCGGAGTTGGAGATACCCATTGTGGCGGCGGCGCAGCTGAGCCGCACGGTGAACGAAACGGACAAGCCGAAGCTGAGCTCGCTACGGGACAGCGGCGAGCTGGAGCAGAACGCGGTGAAGGTCATATTCCTCTGGAAAACCGCCCCCGGGGACGAGACACAGGTGGGCTGCACGGTGGCAAAGAACCGGCGGGGCCGCACCGGGGACGTGAACTTCTACTTCGACGGGTCGAAGATGACTTTCACGGAACTGAGTTATCGGACATACGACGATGAGCCGACAGACAAGTTCCACCAGCGGCCAAGACGGAAGCGGCTGGACATGAGCCGCGGGGATGAGGATTGAACCGATGGGACTGACGATGGAGGACATAGGCCGCTTCGGCCAAAGGGCACAGGCGCAGATATTGCAGAAGGTCCAGGCGCAGCAGACGGCACAGAAAGCAGCGCAGGAGGCGGAGAAGGCTGCAAAATCGAAGAAAGGCAACAAGCTGCACGCGGAAAAGGTGGACATGACCATGCCGGACGGCACGCTGATGCACTTCGACAGCAAGCGGGAGGCGCGGCGGTACATGGACCTGTGGCTGATGCAAAGGGCCGGAGAAATATCCGGACTGCGGACACAGGTAAAGTACGAGCTGATACCGAAGCAGGAGCGCAAGGACGGCAAGAAAGAGAGAGCCATAGACTATGTGGCCGACTTCGTGTATGAGCAGGGCGGGGAAACGGTGGTGGAGGACAGCAAGGGCTTCCGCGGTACCAGCGCCGCCGCATACAGGCTATTCGTGATGAAACGGAAGATGATGCTGTATTTCCACGGCATCGAGGTGAGGGAGGTATAGAACATCATGTACGCAATGCAGGGAACGATGAGCGTCGGCGCGTTTGTACGGAGCCTTGGAAACGCCAAGGCGCCGTGGCTGACGGTGGATGCCGCGGCGGAGAGCCACAGGCAGGAACATTGCGGAGAAACGGGACGATTTTTAAGCGGGGCGCTGGTGGACGAGCAGCGGGAACCGCAGGCAAGGATAGACAAGTGCATGAACTGCCCGTACCCGGAGTGCCGCAACTGCTGGGAGAGCAAAAAGGACAGACGGCACAGGGGAAAGCGGTCGGCACAGGAGCTGGCGGACAGCCTGCGTCTGCGCCGGTGCGGGGAGGTGTAAGGCCATGACGACGGTGTATATGATCGTGTCGCGGGATAAATATCGGCTGCCGCGATGGTGGGGCACCACCACGGCGGAACTGGCACATCGGTCCGGGAGATCCTACGCCAGCACACGAAGCGCGATATGTAAGGCATACCGAAACGGCGGACGGTTCGGGTGCTATGAGATCGTGCGTATTTCGGAGGACGATTGACGATGGGCAAGCAGCATTTGAGCCGGGACGAACGGTTATTTATGAAAGGCAAGCTGCAAGGCACACGGGAGAACATGGACATGGTGGCGATGGTGCTGATAGACAAGTGCGGCTGGCACGTCTTTGAGGAGACAGCGGACAGCCGAGACACGCAGAGCATCGCGTACCTGTATGAGTGCCTGGAGAAGCTGGCAGAGGAGATAAACGAAGGCCGCATCAAGCGGAGGCACATCAAGGACGTGCTGAAGGACGAGTGCGGCGTGGTGTTTGGAGATTAGAACATGGTACATCTTGGAGATATAACGAAGATCAACGGCGCGGAGATCGAGCCGGTGTGGTGCATCACCGGCGGAAGCCCATGCCAGGACCTTAGTATCGCGGGAAAACGCGCAGGGCTTGCCGGTGCGCGAAGCGGCCTGTTTATGGAGCAGGTACGCATTGTAAAAGAAATGAGGGAGGCGGACAAAAGGAATGGACGGACAGGTGACATGGTCAGACCTCGGTATCTCGTGTGGGAAAACGTGGTCGGAGCCTTTAGCAGCAACAAAGGAAAAGACTTCGCAGCCGTGCTCGAAGAAATCATCAAAATCGTCGAGCCGGAAGCCCCCGGTATTGAAGTGCCTGAAAAGGGCTGGCCTACCTGGGGGGGCTACCACGATGAAGTGGGAGGACGATGGAGCGTGGTGTGGCGAACTCACGACGCGCAATACTGGGGAGTGCCCCAACGCCGCCGTCGTATCTCGGTTGTCGCAGATTTTGGAGGAGACACCGCATCCGAAATACAATTTGACCGCAAAAGCGTGTCAGGGGATATTGCGGAGGGCGGAACGGCGGGGGAAGGATCTGCCGAAGCTGCTGAAACAAGTACTTCTTATGCAGTCCGCATCAGGGGGGGGCTGTGACGGCGGAGGAAAAGGCGCGTTAGTGCAGACGGAGAGAAGCGGGACGCTGGGCACGGGAAACGATCAGACGATATTTACGGCAATTCCCATCAACGACAAAGCCACGCGGTGGCAGGGTGGCGGAGAGAACCGCAATCACGATGGAAGCGGCAATGGGCTGGGCGTGGGTAAAGAGGGCGATCCCTCCCCAACGCTGACCGCAGGCGACCGACACGGGGTGATGTGCATGACGCCTTGGGACGCGCAGAGCCAGCGTGTGTACGATGGGGACGGCATCTCGCCCACGCTGAGCTCCCGCGAAAACAGCGGGCTGAACCGTGAAGCCGTGCTATGTGCTGGGTTCAAAGCGGGACAGGGCGCACAGGCGGGGGGTATCGGGTACAGCGAAGAAGTTTCGCCCACACTGGCGGCTACACCCAGCGGGACGAACCAAACCCCAGCGGTGATGGCCTTTGACACTACGCAGATTACCAGCAAGGAAAACGGAAGCCAGCCGGAGTTTGGCAAGCCGTGCCATACGCTGAATGCGAACGCCCATGTACCCTGCGCGGTGCTGGATATGTCCCACGCCTGCGATGTGATACGCGACTGCGGAGAGCAGGCACCGGCATTACAGGCACGAATGGGCACGGGCGGCAATCAGATACCGCTTACATATCAGGACGTTGCGGGAACGCTATCTCCCGGCGCTCATGCGGGAAGCTACAACGGTCAGGATGCCTATAATGATATGCTTGTTTTCGGCGCAGAGAATCCGGATGTGTCGAAAACATTGCGGGCAAAAGCCAACTGCGCGTACCGGGAGGATGCGGAGACATACCCGGTGCAGAACATGGTGGTGCGCCGGTTGACGCCGCTGGAATGTACCCGGCTGCAGGGGTATCCGGAGTTTATGGAGATGAACATAGAAGAAATGACGAAAGACGAATATATTGCAGCCAATATTGCCTCCGGGCAAATTGTGGTTGATTGCGAGAATGGGAAGATATATACAACGAAAGGACCGGGAGGTAAAAGGCTTTCTGAACCGAGGCTTCTTGCGGGGACTAACGTCAACGGGTACAGAGTTGTAAGCATTAGGAATGGTGACACAAAATTGCAATGCCGGGTACACCGCGTGGTGTGGATTGCAAAGAATGGAATTATCCCCGAAGGCTATGTTATTGACCATATAAACAACGACAAAGCGGACAATCGGATTAGCAATTTACAGCTATTAACGCCGGAGGAAAACTCACACAAAGCGCACCGTGATGGGCGATACTTGGTTGGCGATGACAACCCATCCACAAAATTGCCAGTTTCAAAGAGAAAGGAAGTTGTTGAACTGTACAGAAGCGGTGAAATGACGACGAAAGAGCTTTCCGAAAAATACGGAATTTGCAAAAGCAGGGTTCAGCAAATTGTGAGCACTTACGGTTGGGTGGACATCGGCGACTGGGTGGACGAGAAGGGCAAGAAGCACAAGGACGCGGACAGCCCCAAGTACAAGGCGCTGGGGAACTCCATCGCCCTGCCTTTCTGGGAGTGGATGCTGCGGCGTATGGCGCGGTATCTGCCGGAGGGCGCGACGCTGGGGAGCTTGTTTGATGGCATAGGGGGTTTCCCCTTAGCTTTCGAGAGAATACACGGCAGAGGCATGGCGCGGTGGGCAAGCGAGATCGAGCAGTTTCCCATCGTGGTGACGAAGAAATGGTTTGGGGAGGAATGAACGCATGAACACAGAAGTCATGTTTTCCAGTGACAAGAACTACTGGGAGACACCGCAAAAACTGTTTGACGAGCTGGACGCGGAGTTTCATTTTACGCTGGATGCCGCGGCCAGTGACGAAAACCACAAGTGCAAGCGGTATTTCACGCAGAAAGAGGACGGTTTACGGCAAAATTGGGGGGGGTGAAACAGTGTTTTGCAATCCACCCTATGGGAGCAAGGAAACCGGGATTTGGACGGAGAAGTGCTGCCGGGAGGGACAGAAGCCGGGGACAACGGTGGCGCTGTTGATACCGGCCCGGACAGACCGCGCCAGCTTTCACGACTACATATTGGGCAAGGCGGAAATACGCTTTCTGCGCGGTAGGCTGAAATTTGAACTGGACGGTAAGCCAATGGGGACAGCGCCGTTCCCAAGCATGGTAGTGATATGGAGAGGAGGGACAACATGACCAAAGACGAGATCGTGGCGGCGCTGCGGTGCTGTGCTGAAATCGCCAAATGCTACGATTGCCCGATTGGGCTTGACGACCCAGACTGCATTGAAAAAATGGCAGGACCCGCCGCTGACCTGATCAAGAACCAGCAGCGGCACATAGAGGCGCTGATGAAAGCCAACGACAGCTTGAAAGACGCTATTGCACGGCGGGACAGGCAGATAGAGGACATGAAGCAAGGCATGGCACAGCTGACAAAGGCTGTGGCGGTGAAGGAGGAACAGGATGTTTGAGGAGAAAATCATTTGGCATGAGATCACAGAAAGGCCGGTTACTGAGGAGGAAAAGGCTGACTTTGCTGAACGAGGGTATGCGGGCTATGAGCTTCCGGCGTACATTCTGGACTGCGAAATGCCGGAGGATGGACAGGAGATTTTGATCGCCACCAGCTGGGGCGTGGATAAAGATATTTGCTGCATGGACAGCGATGGGTGCAACAACCTGATCGGGTTGGAAAGCCACGGAGATTGGGACGGTGTGAAAGCGTGGGCAGCTATGCCAAAGTACAAGGGGGAGCAGGAATGAACAGGCTGACATATTTCAAGGACGGATATTGGAGACTGGACTTTGAAGGCGTCCAATACCAAGCGGAGTTTGTTGACCGATTGGCCGCCTACGAGGACACCGGCCTGATGCCAAACGATGTGACCGACATGATGGCGGCAAACGGCAATGCAATTTGTGAAATCGTGAAGCTGAAAGAAGAATTGCAGGGCGCAAAGAACACCGCCGAGCAATACGCGGCCATCAATGAAACGCTGTTTGGCAGCAACATGAAGCTGGGCGCAGACCGCAAGGCCCTTATCAACGAGCTATGCCAATACTGCGGGAAGTACAAACAAGCACACGAGGGCGCCTGTGACGGGTGCAGATGGAGGGCGAAGTAAATGAACAAAAAGTTTTGCGACATTTGCGGGAGAGAAATTGAATTCCCTTCTGAATGGAGCGAATACAAACTCAAAAAGCGAGAATACAGTTTCCACGAGAGATGGTGGGTACGGCTGGATGTTCATGATAAATGCTGGGAAATGCTTTGCGCCAGTATTGATGCAAAACGGCAGGAGGAGAAGTAAATGGATGCTGTGAGGTTCATCGAAGAACGCAAAAGACTGTGTAAAAGTCAGGGATACTGTACGAATTGCCCGTTGAAGGGAACACCGCGCGGCGGCTATATGAACACAACCGACGCAGACGCAGGACGGATGGTTGCAGCTGTAGAGGAGTGGTCTGCCGCACATCCCCGCAAGACACGTCAGAGTGTTTTTCTGGAACAGTGGCCTGATACACAACTTGATAGAGAGGGCAGTGTAATCATCTGCCCCAGACAACTGTGTAAGGGTGAAGAACTTACCAAGCTTATAGCCGAATGTCGTGGAACAAACTGCTATAAGTGCCGTCGTGAGTTCTGGAGAAAGGTAGTGAGATGATGGACAATCTGTTACAGAATCTGGCTTCAGCGCTATGGATTGTGATAGGCATTCAGGTTCTTGTCTGGTTGAAGCATTGGAACAAGAAGTTCGGTGAGCTGTATGACGAGCTGAAAGAGGAAACGCAGAAAGTGCATGGACGATGGGTGCCGTTCCATAGTGAGGTCGCGGGAGATATTCAGTATTGCTCCGCCTGTGAGATAGGGTTCGCGGCCAAGACGGACTACTGCCCACACTGTGGGGCAAAGATGGATATTAGGGATTAGGCCGATGTATAAGCACAATGATTTGCAAGGGGAAAGATTTGGGAAACTTATTGTTTTGTGCGAAGCGGGGCGAACAAAAGACAGGCATATTCTTTGGAAGTGTTTGTGTGACTGTGGATGTGAAACTATTGCATCGAGCAACCAACTCGTTTCTAAAAAGACGCAATCATGTGGATGTCTCCAAAAAGAACGAACAAGCCGAGCCAAGTTTAAGCATGGGGCAAGTGGCAATCATAGCAACATAGACCGCCTTTACAAGATTTGGACATCTATGCGAAAGCGCTGCTTTACGAAATCTTGTAAAGACTATAAAAATTACGGAGGTCGCGGCATCACCATCTGCAAGGAGTGGGACGATTTTGCGGTATTCAAAGAATGGGCGGTTACAAATGGATATTCATATGCGGCGAAGTTTGGGAAATGCACAATAGATAGAATTGATGTAAATGGCAACTACTGTCCTGAAAATTGCCGCTGGGTTGGCATGGACATTCAACAACGAAATAAACGGAATACCAAAAAGATGGACGGAGGTGCGAAGTAGTGTTCTGCTGGATATTCACCCGCGCTTCACAAATGGAGGACCACGAATTTACAGACGATGTGGCGTACTGCTTCTGCTGGACAAAGAAACAGGCTATTAAGAGGTTCGGCCAGCTGTACGACGATGTAAAGCCGTTCGAGGTTGACAAGGTGGTGTTTGACCCATTCAGGCGGCTGCCGGTCGTGGTCACGGATTATTGAGGAGGTACGGAGCGATGGCTGAGATCACGTTGAAATATGCAAAGGGATATGAACTATGCTGCCCGATGTGCGGCACGCCGGAGAGCCAAAGCCCGGTGCGCTACCCGGACGCCCAGGCACCGGGTGAGAGCTGGATAAAGTGCAGCAAGTGCGGCACGTCGTACAAGCCGCCGGTGTGGCACATGGCGGGAGGCGGAAGCTATGCTCGCGTTTGACCCCGCGAAGTGGGGAGACACGGAGCTGGAGAGGTGGAACGGCGTGGTGACGGCCATGCGGGTGAAGCTGCACCAGTATCTGGGCTGCGCGGGGACGACGAGATGCCCGGAGGAGTGCCGGTACAAGCACCTGTGCGCGTGGACAAGGGACGTGCAGATCATGGGCGGAAAGGAGCTGAACAGGCGGCGTGGAGAACAAAAATAACCATGCACCGGTGGCGAAACTGTACGCGCCGCTGGAGCTGCTGAAAAGCTTTCTGCCGTCACGGGAGAGCGTGGAACTGGAGAAACTGGCGGAATATGACCGCTTTGTAGGCGGCGAGGACGCGCCGGGAAGCGAGTATGAGGCGTTCCTGAAAAAAGTGTACGGCTGCAGCCATGAGTGGGGCGACGAGGTGACGGAGGACGCATGGCTCGACCTGCGAAAACGGAAGTGCAGGAAGTGCGGCATCATACACTGCCAGGTACGGGACGAGGAACTGGTACTGGCGGAATACTACGAAGAAGAACCGGAAAAGGAGAGATAACGCATGGAGAATATCAGCAAATATGAGGCATACGCCATAAAGGCGCTGCGGACGATGGGCGTAAGGGAGGACCTGGCAGGCTTCGACTACACGGTGGAGGCGGTGCGGTTGGTGCTGGAGGGCGGCGTGGACAGGCCGATACAGTGGACGAAGAAGGGCGGCGTGTACGACAAGGTGGCAGAAAAGTTCGGCATGAGCGACTGGCACGGCGTGGAGAGGTGCATACGCTACACGATAGACACGCTGTACAAAGAGGGAGACTCGAAGAACTACCGGAAGGTGCTGGACGTGGCCGCGGAAAGCACCATGAACGTGGGCGCGTACACCAGTGCGGTGGCCAACTACGTAAGACTGCAAGCCTATGAGGAGGAGAGGACGGTGCGCTTGTCGCCGGTCATCGGGTACGCGCAGAAGGGCATGGCGCAGGTGCTGGTGACGGGCCGCGGCCTGGACGTGCAGCTGCTGACGCCCAAGGTGGACGTGGGCGTGATCGCCCCGGAGGACAAGGCGGAGCCCGGCGTATTCGTCATCGACGGAGAGACAGAGGACGGCATGACGATACTGAAGCCCGGAGAGGGACAGGCGGAGCCGGAGGGCTGGAAGGAGCGATGAGCGCATGAGGGACACAAGGGCAAAATACCGCCGGTGGGCGGTGGTGTACATACTGCTGGCGCTGCTGATGCAGGCGGCGGAGGTACTGCTGATAGTGGCGGGCGTATATAAAACGCTGATGGGCGTGCTGTGCATCATCGTGGTGGTAGCGGACATGGCGTTTTTGATCGTGGGCAGCGCGTACCTGTGGAAAGAGGGGTGGCGGGAGACATGAACAAGGGAAGAAAGGCACCGCCGCCGCAGGGACCGTACCGCCCCAAGGGCGGGTGCGACCTGTACATACCCATCAAGAACGAGTGCGCGGGGCTGCGGGAGCTGGTGTGCAGCGCAAAGGGGAAGTGCCCGTTCTTCAAGACGAGGGAAAGGGCTCTGGCGGACAGGATAAAGAGCATACAGCGGCGGAAGCGCATGGGCGTGCCCATATCGGACACGGAGGCGCAGATGCTGCTGGAGGCGGTGAAGCAGCCGGACACGGAGGGACAGTGAGATGGCGGGCAACGAGCTATTCCCCAAAAGGCTGCGGGCGCTGCGGGAGAGGAAGCAGATCAAGCGGCGGGTGCTGGCGGAGCTGTGTGGACTGAGCCAGCACATGATACGCCGGTACGAGGAGGGGGAGATGGAGCCGAAAGCCTCATCACTGGAGGTGCTGGCGGACTACTTCGAGGTGACGGTGGACTATCTTCTGGGCCGTGAATAAAAAAATTCAGAAAGGGACTTAAAAGTCCCTCACATGGCGGAGAACCTGCGAAAATGGTACATGAGAGAGTGGCAAACTCTACCATGTACCATTTTTGTTTCCGAAAGGAGAGCAGCATGGCCGAACTGGAACCGATGAGCGCAGAGAAGCAGCAGGCGTACTACGACCTACTCAAGGACGCGGTGGGGGAGAGTTTGGCTTATTTTTATGCGTGCATACGGTTCAACAAGCCCTTTGACATGAACGCGCTGCCGGGAGGCGGGGCGAAGAACAAGTGGAGCGCCTACTGCGAGAAACTGACCAAGAAAAAGCTGGACCGGACGCCGGGCGGCGGGGAGCTGGGCTTTCTGGACGGGCTGACGGACGTCACCAAGATATTCGGAGAGGGGCTGGACAGCGGCACCTTCACGAGATCCGTGAGCGCGGAGAAAAGCGCCAGAGAGGGCAAGCAGGGCACGAAGCGGCAGGCCGCCGACTGGGGCGAGGGCACGGGAAAAGCGCCCTACACCAGCGAGGACTACAACGAGTTTGACCGGATATACAACGCGCTGTGCGCCGACTTCGGCGGGGAGCAGGCGGTGAGCGCCAAGCAGCAGCTGATACTCCGCAACGTGGCGAAGTGGACAAAGCAGATGAACGACGCGGCGGAGATGGGCGCCATAGACAAGGCCAAGAAGCTGTCCAGCATGATACAGGAGAACCTGGC